>SWCH01000006.1_pt1 | contig 32349 bp, 29 predicted proteins | sample 4690051 | NCBI WGS metagenome assembly SWCH01 (sample SAMN10267282, study PRJNA491770) | bioreactor metagenome | isolation source: DHS bioreactor inoculated with | place: Japan: off Shimokita Peninsula | reverse complement strand
ACCGATTGATATCGCTGCAAAGTCGCACTTCAAGATAGAACGCACCCACCGCATTTCCAAAAATCGCATAAGATAGATTATGGAACTATAGCCATAAGCAGAAGGCGAAAGTTGTGTGCGGTGACTTCGATTTCCCGCTTTGCCGAAGCCCGCTGAGCCCGCATGCACGACGGTGCGAACCGGGCGATGAGTTTCCGCCGTGACCCCAAAAGAACGCGCGACGCAGTGCTTGGCGAAATGTCTCAGGCAACCAAGTCTGCAGCCTGCACCCTGGCTGCACGAAACAGCGTCTGGGGCTCGGCTGAAAAGACAGCGTCATGCGCTCCGGCGGCAGCCCAGACCACATCGAAGCCCAACAGGCTTTCATCGCCATAGCGCGGAACATCGTCCGGCTGTCCGAGTGGCGACACGCCGCCGATTGCAAAGCCTGTTTCCTCGCGGATCCGCCTGGGATCGGCGCGCTTCAGCGGTTCGCCGACAAGTGCTGCCGCTTTGGCGAGATCGAGCTGGCGGATGCCAGACACGAGGAACAGATACAGCTTCGCGCTGGTCTCGCCTTCAAAGATCAACGACTTGACGATCTGTGCAACGCTGCAACCGCATTGCCGGGCGGCTTCTTCCGCGGTGCGCGTGGATTCTCCCATGCGCCTGATTTCGATCGGAAGTCCTGCTGCTTCAGCGCAAGCCTTTACACGATTGACGCTTTTGCTCACGGTGAATATCCTTATATTTCAAATAGATGAAATTGGAATCTCAACCACCATGCCATCATAGGCAGGCTCTATGTGATCCGGTGTCTCATTGAGCACTGTCTCGTAGTCGAGCGGAATATGCATGTGGGTGAGAATGGCGCGGCGCGCCTTGATGCGCTCAATCCATTCGAGCGCTTCACCGAGCGAAAAATGGCTCGGATGCGGACGGTATTGAAGCGCGTCGATGACAAGGATTTCCGGTGTGCCGATGAGCGGAACGGTCTCGCCTGGAAAGTCGCTTACATCGGGACAATAAGCGATGCCTCCGATGCGGTATCCGAGAGAAATGATATCGCCATGTATCTGAGGCAATGGCCGAAAAGTCAGGGGACCACCCTCGCCGTCGATGGTGAAATCATCCTCATGGCTGATCGGATGGGCCTTGAGGATCGGTGGATAGCTACTGCCGGGTGGTGTTTCAAAGCAATAGCCGAAGGCTTCATGCAGGCGCTTCAGCGTCGGCCGGTCGGCATAGACATCCATCAGCCTGCGCTGATCGATGACGAAGCCGCGCAGATCATCGATCCCATGAATATGGTCGGCATGCGGATGGGTATACACGACCGCGTCCAGGCATTTGACGCCGGCATCGATCATCTGTTCGCGAAAGTCTGGCCCGGTGTCCAGCGCCACGCGGGTAATGCCGCCATTGGCGGAAATGCGCTCGACCATGGCGGCACAGCGCCGCCTGCGATTTTTCGGATTGTCCGGGTCGCAGGCGCCCCACTCGCCGGTAATGCGCGGCGTTCCTGGCGATGAGCCGCAGCCGAGGATCGTGAGGCGCAACCGGTCGCTCATTGTTCCTTCGCGCCCCCCGGCAGCAGCGATCGCGGCACCTTGGAGAACAGACGGAAGAAATTCTCCGTGGTCCGTTCGGCAAGCGCCGTTTCGTCGAGACCGGCGGTTTCGGCCAGAACACGGGCTGTGTGCGCCACGAATGCCGGTTCGTTGCGCTTTCCCCGTTTGGGAACAGGCGCAAGATACGGCGCGTCTGTCTCGACCAGAAGCCGGTCGTGGGGAACGGTCGCTGCGATGTGGCGCAACTCCTCGGAATTGCGGAAGGTCAAGATACCGGAGAACGACACATAGCCGCCAAGCCGGACACCGGCGGCTGCCAGCCCGGCCCCGGAAGAAAAGCAGTGCAGCACGAAGGGAAATGCTCCCTTGCCTGTTTCCTCCTCGAGAATGGCGATCATGTCGTCATCTGCATTGCGTGCGTGGATGACCAGGGGAAGGCGCGTTTCGCGGGCTGCCGCGATATGGGTACGCAGGCCCCGCGCCTGTGCAACGCGCGGCGCCTTGTCATAGAAATAATCGAGCCCGGCCTCGCCGATTGCCACCACCTTCGGGTGCCCGGCAAGCCGCACCAGATCGGCGGTCGTGACGTCGAGTTCCTCGTCCGCATTGTGGGGATGCGTTCCCACCGAGCAGAACACGTTGTCATAGGCCTCGGCTACCGCACGGATGCGCTCAAACTGGCGCACGCGCGTCGAAATCGTGACCATCAGTTCGACACCTGCCTCGCGGGCCCGCTCGATCACGGCATCGCGCTCTTCCTCGAAATCGGGGAAGTCGAGGTGGCAGTGACTGTCGACCAGCATTGCGATCAGGCCCCCTCGCCTTCGGACTGCTGCTCCACATAGCGCGGGAAGACCGGCAGCGGCGCCGGCAAATCCGCCCCGGAAACGAGGGCGGCATCATCCGATACATCGGCGAAGGAGCGCCTGTCCTCTGACACGGCAAGGATATCGAGCAGCTTCGCCGCCGAACCTGGAATGAAGGGCTGGCAGAGGATCGCGACGCGGCGGATCACCTCGGCGGTGGTGTAGAGCACGCTTTGCATGCGCTCGGGATCCGTTTTCTTCAAGGCCCAGGGCTCCTGCCCCGCGAAATAGCGGTTGGCATCCGCCACAACGGCAAAGATCGCCGCCAGGGCGTGATGGATGGCCTGTGTCTTCATGGCCTCGCGGGCAGTCGACAGAGCATCCGCCGCAGCCTTCAGAATGGCGAGATCCGCTTCGGCAAGAGAACCTTTTTGCGGAACCTTGCCTTCGCAATTCTTGGCGATCATCGACAACGAGCGCTGGGCCAGATTTCCAAGATCGTTGGCAAGATCCGCATTGGTGCGGTTGACGATCGCATCATGGCTGTAGCTGCCATCCTGGCCGAAAGGCACTTCGCGCAAGAGGAAATAACGCACCTGGTCGAGGCCGTAATGCTCCACGAGCGAGAACGGGTCGATGACGTTGCCAACGGACTTCGACATCTTCTCCCCCCGGTTGAAGAGAAAGCCGTGGCTATAGACGCGGGCCGGAAGATCGATGCCTGCCGACATCAGGAAGGCCGGCCAGTAGATGGCGTGGAAACGGGTGATGTCCTTACCCACCACATGGAGATCCGCCGGCCAGAAGCGCCAGCGTGGATCCTGCATATCGGGATACCCGGCTGCGGTAATGTAGTTGGTGAGAGCGTCGACCCACACATACATCACATGTTTTTCGTCGCCGGGAACCGGAACGCCCCAGTCGAAGGTCGTTCGCGACACGGACAGGTCCTTGAGGCCGGACTTCACGAAGCTGACCACTTCGTTGCGGCGCTCCACAGGACCGATGAAGCCAGGATTGGCTTCATAAAGCGCGAGCAGCTTGTCCTGATAGGCGGAGAGACGGAAGAAATAGCTCTCCTCCTCCACCCATTCCACCGGTGTACCCTGCGGGCCGTAGCGCACGCCATCCTCGCGCAGCTCGGTCTCGTCCTCCGCGTAGTAGGCCTCGTCGCGGACGGAATACCAACCAGCATAGGAATCGAGATAGATATCACCACGCTCCGCCATGGCCGTCCAGATGGCCTGGGAAGCCTTGTAGTGACGCTCTTCCGTGGTGCGGATGAAATCGTCGTTGGACGCGTTCAGAACGGTGGCCATGCGCTGGAATTCGAGCGCGTTACGATCCGCCAGCTCGCGCGCGGAGATTCCTTCCTTCCGGGCGGTCTGAAGCATCTTGATGCCATGCTCGTCCGTTCCCGTCAGGAACATCACGTCCTTGCCGTCACACCGCTGAAAGCGCGCCAGCGCATCCGTGGCTATCAGCTCATAGGCGTGGCCGATATGCGGTCGGCCGTTGGGATAGGAAATCGCTGTCGTGATGTAAAAAGTATCGCGGGCCATCTGGGAGAATATCCGGAATGTCATTTCAGTGAGGCCCAGATAGCGCATCGAAGGCGCGCATGCCAGCCCGAGATGCGATCACTTCATACCAGGATGAGCTGCGCGTGCCCTTCCCGGCTCTTCCCCGGCCCCTCCCCGGCCCCTCGGTGTCCATCCACGACATTCGCAACCGGCGGAAACGCCCGATTGCGAAGACTTCAATCACGAAAGGCTGCGTTCAGCCGCGCGGCCAGCCCTGCAGCGTGCTGCTTGCGATCAAGGTTGAAGATCTCTGCCTCGCGGATGACGGTGTTCGCCTCCTCCCACAGATCCGCGGCACGGGACGCCCGGATTGCATCGCCCGAAATCGCAAGTCCCGAGGCGCGCTCGGCGATCATATCGAGGACCGCACGATTGAAGATCGCAAACTGGACGTCGCGCTCGCGGCCGCTCACGGCATCGCCCAGGCGCAGCGCCTCGACCGGATCGAAATCGCGGGCATTCACCAGTTTGTGGAGGATATCGCCGATTTCCGCTCCGCCAAACTGAGAAAGGAGAATTGCGTTGCGCACACTTCCCCGTGAACGGGAAGCAAGTTCGGCGCCCGCACTTTCCTCAGCGGCCCCCAGTTGGGCCAAAAGCCTTGTCAACTGCCCGTCCTCAAGAGGTTGAAGTCTCAAGACCTGACATCTGGAGCGGATCGTGGGCAGGAGACGGCCGGGCGAATGGGTGATCAGCACGAAAACCGTGCGCGGCGGCGGTTCCTCAAGGCTTTTCAAAAGCGCGTTGGCGGCGCTGATATTCATGTCGTCAGCCGGGTCAACGATCACGACCCGGTAGCCCCCGTCGTGCGGTGTCAGCGACAGGAAGCGTTGAATGCGCCGGATTTCATCAACTGTGATGACGGTCTTGAACTTCTTGTCGCGTTCAACGAAAGGCCGCGTCAGATGCAGGAGCGATGGATGGGCATCCTGCGCGATCAGGCGAAAGGTCTGTGAAGCAGGATCGGGCGCAACCAGGCGCTCGGGTGCTGCAGAGGGATCGGGATTTGAAAGGAGGTGATTGGCGAGATGGAAGGCCAACGTGGCCTTTCCTATGCCGGGCGGACCGGCAAGCAGGAGACCGTGGTGCAATTTTCCGGCGCGGTAGGCGCTCGCCAGGAGCGACGCGGCCTCATCATGGCCGACCAGAAGCGGGTTTTCAGACGGTTCGGGAATTTCCGGAAGAGAATCGAAGCGTTCCGGCGCGATACGTTCATACATCACCCCCTGCCCTCCCGGGCGGCAAGGCTGTCTTCCCGTTCTCTGCGGGACATGGCTGATAGCACTGCTTTCAGCACATTGGCCGACACCTTTTCAGGAGGGTCGGATGCATCCACCACGGTGCAGCGATCAGGCTCCTTCTTGGCGATTGCCATGAAAGCCTTGCGGCGCTGGCGATGGATGGCGAGAGTTTCCTTTTCGAAACGGTCGGGAGCTTCCGCTCCACGCCGTGCTCCGGCCCGACGGAGCCCTTCCTCCGGATCGATGTCGAGAATCACGGTCAGATCCGGCAGCATTCCATTCACCGTCACACGTTCCAGCTCCGTCATGAAATCCGTATCGAGATTCCCGGTCACCCCCTGATAGACGCGGGTGGAATCATAAAAGCGGTCACACAGGACGATCGCCCCGCGCTCCACGGCCGGACGGATCAGCTGTTCGACATGATCGGATCGGGCCGCAGCAAAAAGGATCGCCTCCATGGCGGGACCAAAGGATTCGGCCGCGCCCGACAAGAGAACATGGCGCACCGCTTCCGCTCCGGGGGAGCCGCCGGGTTCCCGCGTCACGATCACTTCGCGGCCCTGCTCGCGCAAAGCCTCTGCAAGCCTGTCGATCTGGGTCGACTTGCCGGCACCGTCGCCTCCTTCGAATGTGATGAAGAAACCGCGCGGCAAAACGATCGCATCCCTTCGTTCGGTCCGGTGAGCCAGAATTGACGGGCGGCAACGCCCTATCGCCGCTCGATTCCGAACGGCAGCCCAATTGCTATAGGCTCTCAGCACGCAAAGGTCCACGGTGAGCGGAGCTTCTCAACATGCGGCAAACGCAGTTACGGTAAAATAAGCCGGCTTTCCTGATGGGAGGCGGCACGCCCTCATGCCGGAGCTACAGATGGTATCTGCGCAGCCATCCTGTCAGAAGTTCGCCTACGGCATCCAGCGCCCTGTCCTGCAGGCGCCCCACCCCCACGCTTTCGGCGGCATAAAGCGGCGTTTCCTGGCTGAGTGTGTCGCCGATCCAGACTTTGAGCGTTCCGATCCGCGCCCCCGCTTCCACCGGAGCTTCGACAGGCCCCATATAGACGATGCGCGCCGTCAGCCTGTCGGCATCAGTGATCGGCCGAAAGATCGCGATCGGCCCTTTGGCCGTCACCGCAAGGTCGGGCTTGTCGCCGCCAAACACCGCAATGCGTCCCACGGTTTCGCCGGCAGCGAATATCTCGGTCTTTTCGAATGCGCGAATGCCCCAGTCGAGCATCTTGCGAGCTTCTTCCGCGCGCTCCTCATCGCTGGTCAGGCCATTCATGGCGACAAAGAGACGGCGACCTTCGCGCTTCACGGCGCCGACGATCGAATAGCCCTCTTCCTTGGAATAGCCCAGAGCCAGCCCTTCCGCGCCGATATCCATCTTTAACAGCGGATTGCGGTTGCGCTGGAATATCTTGTTCCAGGTGAAGGCTTCCTGGGCATAGAAATTGTAGAAATCGGGATAGGTGGCGGCAATGTGGGAGGCCAGCGTGACAAGGTCGCGCATCGTCACATGCTGCCCGTCTGCGGGGAGCCCCGTGGGATTGACGAAAACGGAATTCTTCATACTGATCTCGCGGGCACGCTCGGTCATGACACGGGCGAAATTTTCCTCCGAACCCGCCATCCCTTCCGCGATGATGATGCAAGCGTCATTGGCCGATTGCACCGTTGCCGCCTGGACAAGCGCATCGAGAGGGACCGAGGACTTGACCGCGGCGAACATCGTTGCAGTACCGGACACGGCACCTCCCGTCCGCCAGGCATGTTCGCTGACATAGAACTCATCATCGAGCTTGAGCCTGCCGCTCTTGATGGCATTGAAGGCCACTTCTGCGGTCATCAGCTTTGCGAGAGAAGCCGGCGGAACGGGATCGTCGGCATTCTTGGAAAAGAGAACCGTGCCGGTTTCGGCGTCGATCATGAAAGCCTGCCTGGCCCGCGTCTCGAACAATTGCGCGGAGGCGCCCTGAAGGCCGGACAGGAAAATGAGAGCAAATAGGAAAAGGCGAACCAGGGACCTCTTAATGCAAAGCATTAAAATCCCGCATGAAGCCTTACCCGGAAAGGTTTGTTTTTTATTAACCATGCCGGATTGTGGCGCGAAAACACGCGCCACGGAAACGCAAAACCCGTACACAACACCGCCCACCCAATTCAATTGTGGGCCCAGTCTACAGGAGTGGCGCCGGTTCAATCAACCGGTTCAATGAAACTCAACTGTTCCGGCAGGCCGTGCGGCAGGTGAAATCATTCCACCGCGATCGTGTAGGCGCGCTTGAACGCCTCTGGCTTACTGCCGGACGGCAAAGGCATCCGTCGCGCCGACGGTCCATGCGGTCTGGAGCATTTTATCCAGGGGCATGCGCCCATCGGGTTGAACGTTCAGGGCGAAGAAGACATTGCCCTCGTCATCGACGACAGCCTGGATTTCGCTTGCGCCGATCTGCGAGAGCTTGTCAGCCATATTTGCCGCCTCGCCGCGGGTTTGCCAGGTGCCGGCATTGAGGTAGCCGTCCGTCGCAGCCTGCTTGTTGCCCGATGTACCGCTTTTCCACCAGGTCGCCAGATCGGCTGAATTCAAATTACTGTCGAGGACCGTATCGAAGGCGCGTGCCGCACCTGCTATGCGCTTATCGGCATAGGACAATGCGGCGACTTCGACGCCGCCCACATCCGCCGGCGGCACCGCATGCGGACGTGCCGGAACGATCGGCCCAGTGGAGGGAAGCGCGAATTCGGCTGTGGATGGAATTACGGCGGAAGGTGTCAAACCCGGCTGGCCGGCAAAGGCGTTTGCGGCGGACACACCGGGCAGCGAGGATGTGGGTGTCGATCCGTTCATGGCGACCATCACGCCGCTCGGCAATCCATCGGAGGAACCGGGGGCAGCATTGCCTGGCCTGTATGACGCCATCAGATACTGGTCGTCACGACCTTCGATCGGCGCCGGGCCGACATATTCGACCTTTACCTGCGCGACGCCACTGCTCTTGTAGTCGAGAAGCTCGGCGGCGCGCTTGGAAAGATCGATCAGGCGGTTGTGCGCAAAGGGTCCGCGATCGTTGACCCGCACGACCACGGAACTGCCATTGGAAAGGTTGGTGACGCGCGCATAGCTCGGTAGCGGCATTGTCGGATGCGCGGCCGTCAGATGCGTCATGTCGTAGACTTCGCCATTTGCGGTCAGCCGACCGTGAAACGCATCGCCATACCAGGAAGCGGCACCCGTCTTCACGTAGTCGGGATCTTCCTTGGGCTTATACCACTTGCCCTTCACCTGATAGGGCTTGCCGACCTGGTAGCGGCCGCCGCCGCGCGGAAGGTTCGAGCGCAGGCTGGAAATCCGGGGACTGGCTTTCACGCCATATTCCGTCTCGGAAAAATATTCTTTGCTCTTGGTTTTGTTGACGGCCACTTTCGGCGTCGTGGAGGTGCAGGCGGAAAGCAGAGCGAGGCATGTCGCGCCGGCAATCGTCGCGTAAAGGCGGCGCATCGAATTCCGGCCGCTTAAAGACGTAACAAGGCTCATACGCCTTACTTCCCCCAGAGGATTTAATTTACACCGATTGAGCAGCCCCCGACGGTCTGCATTATCGGCATTAAGGCAATTTACGCAAACATGCCCTCCGCACTTTGCGCATTACAGGTTAGCACCGTGTAAATCCAATGTGGCGGGAAATGGGCAAAAATGTGAGAAATATGCTTCGAGGACAATTTTACGCCCTCCCCGCTTCGTCCAAACCGCGGCTCGGAGGGCAACCTATCTCCACCGTCCTCGGGAGAAGCGTGCGGTTTCCTGGGCAAAAATGGGCTTCGCTCTGGCGTTGCCGCCGGTTCCTCATCACTATCTCCCGATAGAATTGTTTATTCCTGCAGATGGGGCCGGATTTCTCCGGCCGTGACTGACTCGTCTTCAACCACAATGAACCGGAAGCCCAATGAGCGGATTGCTTGCCCTACTCGATGATGTCGCAGCACTGACGAAGATCACGGCGGCGCAACTGGACGATGTGGCGGCACAAGCTTCCAGGGTTGGCGTCAAGGTCGCCGCATCCGTTATCGACGATACGGCCAAGGCCGGTGCGAAATCGCTCGGCGCGGTGATCGACGACACCGCAGTCACCCCGAAATATGTCAAGGATCTGCCGGCCGCGCGTGAACTCCCCATCGTCTGGCAGATCGCCAAGGGATCGCTTTTCAACAAGCTGGTGATCTTGCTGCCGCTGGCGCTTCTTCTGAGTGCGCTCGCCCCCTGGCTCATTACGCCGCTCCTGATGTTCGGTGGTGCCTATCTGTGCTTCGAGGGCGCCGAGAAGCTCGTGCACGTCTTTCAGCCGGAAAAGGGACATGAAGACAAGCCAGCCTCTCTCGACGCTGCGCATCTGGAAAAACAACGCGTGGCCGGTGCGATCAAGACGGATTTCATCCTGTCTGCCGAGATCATGACAATCGCCCTGGCGGCAATAGAAGCGACCAGCCTTTTAATGGAGGGGCTGGTGCTTGCCCTTGTCGCTATCGGCATCACCGTGCTCGTCTATGGCAGTGTCGCCCTCCTGGTAAAGGCGGACGATTTCGGCCTTCACCTGTCGCAGATCGGACGGCTGGCCGCCACGCGTGCCTTCGGCCGGTTCATCGTGCGCGGCATGCCAAAGCTGATGGCAATCATTTCCATCGTCGGAACCGCAGCAATGCTCTGGGTCGGCGGGTCTATCGTCATTCACGGGCTGGAAGCGCTGGGGTGGCATATGCTGGGCGATGCGATCCATCAACTTTCAACCACCACTGCAGATCTGGTTACGACGGCAAAAGCCGCCGTGGAATGGCTCGCCAAAGCCGTTCTCGACGGCATATTCGGGCTCGGCCTCGGGCTTCTTCTCGTTCCGGTGGTGCAATATCTGCTGATGCCGCTGCGCAACGCGATCGCGCGCAGCAAATAGCAGCCCGCTTTCCTGAGCCACAACATATTCGCAACAAGCTCCGCCGCGTTGGCTGCATTCGCGGTCTTAATTTCCTATTCGCCGGCCCCCATGGACAGACAAACAAAATGCCGGCGCAGTCCCAATACGGTTCCCGAGCCTTCAATGCCCGGATGGGTGCGCTCCGGGCGAAAATGCCACCTGTCATGAAGCTGGCCGGGGACCGAAGAGGCACGCAACATAAGGCGCAAACAATCACGGGTATCATTCAGTGACAGTAACACCTTCCAACCGCGCTGCTGATAGCGTGGGTCAGAAGCCGCCTTTGCTGCTTTCAAGATATATCGGTCCGCAGCGTGGAAGCGGTGGCTTGCTTTCTCTCACCTGGCGGGGCGAAGCCGACAAAACACAGGCCTGCGTCCTCGCCATAGCCCCATAAAATGATTGAACCAACGCAGCCTTGGCGTTCCAGCGCCGGGGTTTGACATGTGGAGCTATCCTCGCGAGCAATGACATGGGCTTTCAAAGGCCTTTGCCCTCGCGGTTTCGGCGATGGCCAAATAAGCCAATAGGTTATGCTACGAAAGCGGCTTCAGGATTTCAGCGGCAAGTTCCTTGGGATGCGTGAGAGCGATCATGTGAGGCGCCTCCCCGATAACCTCAAAGCTTCGGCGCGTTCCCACGGTAAGGCGCCTCATCAGTTCGGGCGGCGTGGATTGGTCGCATTCGCCGGCGATGATGCGCATCGGGGCGGTAATCCCGTCCAGCCTGCCGTCGAATGACAGTCCTGCCAACGCCCGCCATGCTCCGCTCCAGTCGGCAACGGATGCGCGCCGGACACAGTTGCGGGCATAGCGCACCGGCCAGCCATTTGTCGCCAGATCACTGGCACGGAACCACCGGGTCAGGCTGGGGATGATTTGCGCCTCCATTCCCTGGAGCTCGGCGTGTTGAGCGCGGTCCTCGAAGGCGGGAAACGACCATGCGGTGGCGGCAATCACGGTCAGCTCCCGCACACGTCCGGGCTGTTGCAACGCGAGCTCCAGGGCAATCGACCCGCCAAGAGACAGGCCGGTGATATGGGCCTGTGGCAGCGTCAGCCGCTCCATGACATCGGCCACATCCTGTGCGTAATGAGCCAGATTGCAAACCTCGGGCGCGAAGGCCGCCCCACCGAACCCGCGCAGGTCATAGGCGATGACACGGAAATGCGGCGTCAGAACCGGAATGACGCGCGACCACATCCGCCAATCCAGACCGAGGGCATGGAGCAGAATCAGGGGCGGCCTGTCGCCGCCGCTGTCGAACAGGCATGTGTCGTGATCGCGCAATGGAAACGGCTTCGCGACAAGCAATTCCTCACCTTTGTCCTGCATCACTTCGCGCGCGATGCGCTGCATGGTCAGCGCGCGCGGATAGCCTGCGTAGACAGAAACTTGCTCGACGCTGGCCATGATTTCTTCTGGCACGAGGCCGCTATCCAACGCAAAACCAAGATGCGCACGCAACTGGTCTTCGCATCCCCCCATGGCCCCGAGCATGGAAATGGTTTCGAGTTCTCGTGCGCCATAGCCGAGCGTGGCTTGGCCAATGATCTTGCCGAAGGCGTGATCCACCAGACTCTCGGCCAATACCTGGGAGTGAGCGCCGACCGAAGCGAGGATCGTTTCCTGCGCCTGGCCGGTCATCCGCTTCATCGCGTGATCGCCGATCAGGCCTGTCTGCGCGCGGGGCATGGTGCGGGCGCTCATACATTCACCCCTTTCATGCCCTCGGCGGTATAACGTTCGCCGGTGAAACTGCCCGGCGCATAGGTACTGTCAAGTTTGGCGATGTCATCGGCAGACAGGCGCAGGCTGGCGGCTGCTATGTTCTGTTCCAGATAGCTGAGCCGCTTGGTGCCGGGGATCGCGAACACACCCTTGGCCAGCACCCAGGCGAGAGCCACCTGCGATGGCGTTGCCTCGCGCCTTTCGGCAATGGCGCGCAGGGTGTCGAGCCGCGCCGTATTCGCTTTCAGCGCCTCATCGCCAAAACGCGGAGCGTTGCGGCGAAAATCGTTCTCGGCCAGGCTGTCGAGATCAATCGTGCCAGACAGCAGACCGCGCCCCAGCGGGCTGTAGGCGACAAAGGCAATACCCAGTTCGCGGCAGGCAGGCAGCACCTCGCTTTCCATATCGCGGGTGGTCAGCGAATATTCGCTCTGCACGGCAGCCACGGGATGCACCGCATGGGCGCGGCGCAGCGTATCGGCAGAGACTTCGCTGAGACCAATGCGTGCGATCTTGCCTACGTTCACCAACTCGGCCAGCGCCTGCATCGTTTCTTCGATGGGGCGCCCGGCCTCGGCGCGGTGGACATAATACAGGCCGATCTGCTCGCCCCCCAGACGCCGCAGCGATGCATCACAGGCCTGTCGAATATAGTCCGGGCTGTTGTCGATAGTGCGCGCGTATGCGCCCGGAGCCTTGCGAATACCGAACTTGGTGGCAATGAAAGCGCCCGGGCGACCCTGTTTCAGAAACCGCGCGAGCAGTTCCTCATTATGGCCATTGCCATACATGTCGGCGGTGTCGAACATCCGCACGCCAAGTTCATAGGCGCGGGACAGCACGGCGAGCGACTGGGCATCGTCGGTTTCGCCATAAAACTCGGACATGCCCATACAGCCAAGGCCAAGCGCTGGCAGCTTTAAACCGCCGGTTCCTAACGGAAGAGTGGGGATCATTGATTTTCTCCAGAAAATGAGGGTGCAGGCAGGCAGGCAACGCCGTCGATTTCCACCAGCGCACCAGGATGGAACAGCGCATCGACACCGATCAGCGCGCTGGCTGGCGGTCGTTCCGTATCGACCCAGCGGTCACGGACGGCGCGGATAACGTCCAGCGGCTGATTGTTCAGGTCGCGAACATAGAAAGTAATACGCGCCAGCGATGTGAAATTTGTCCCTGCCGCTGCCAGCGTCGCCGCCATATTCGCGAATACCTGGTCGAGTTGGCCTTCCAGATCGTTTCCCGTCATCTGGCCCTCTGTATCCAGTGGCACATGACCGGACAGGATGAGTAGATCGCCACGGCATCGCATAGCGGGCGAAAACCCGGCAATCGGCTGGTTTGCAAGAATGACGGGTTCAAGATGGGGCGGTGCGTGCGGATCAATCTGTGTCATGCGGCTATTGATACGGCCTGTGGTGAACCCGCGAAACTGCATGACGATGCATGGCATCTGTGCAATATCTATCAGATGAACTGGGATGATCTGCATGTGCTGGCGCTTCTGGACCGCGAAGGCTCGCTGGCGGGCACAGCGCGCGTATTGGGTGTCAATCACGCTACGGTGTCACGCCGGATCGCCGCGTTGGAAGAGAGCTTGGGTCAAACGCTCGTGCGTCGCCTGGCGCGATCCACGCCGCTGACCGAAAGGGGCAAAGAGATTGCCGCAATTGCGCGCGACATGGAGCATTGCGCGCAGCGCATTGAACGTCTGACCAATGCCGCGCAGGGCACGTTGACCGGGCGTGTGCGGCTGACCGCGCCGCCTGTTCTGGTCAGCGAAGTTATCATCCCGGCCATGCGCGATCTGCGCGCCGACCATCCCGATTTGCAGATCGTGCTGTCTGCCAATTCGCATGTCGCCTCGCTCGACAGCGGCCAGGCCGATCTGGCGGTGCGGATGGTTGAGCCACAGGGTAAACAGAACATCGTCCGCCGCATCGGTGCGGTCGAATTCGCGCTCTATGCGACACCAGACATTGCAAGACTGCCTCCACAGCAATGGCGCTTTGTTGCTTTCGACGAAACGCTGGCCCATGTGCCCCAGCAACGCTGGCTGGAAGAGTTTGCCAAGGATCGCCCGCTTGATCTGCTGACCGGGGATTTTCACAGCCAGTTCGCCGCCGCGCGGGCCGGCCTTGGCGTCGCGCTGTTGCCTTGTGTGATGGCGCAGCCTTGCCAAAAACTGGTGCGCGTCGCCGCTCAGCAACCTGAAGCGCGGCCGGTTTGGATGGTCATCCATGCCGATCTGAAACACGCCCCTGCTGTCCGCACTGTGGCCGACATGCTGGTCGATGCGTTCAGAAAGAGCTGAAGAATTGAAGCTCCTGATACGGTCGGCGTTCGCGGTAACGACACATTGTTTGCACGCCAGGTTTCTACAAGGTGATAGCCGCGTCAGCGGACGTCGTGTCATCAACGGCACATGGGCTATTTTCGATGGCGATCAGCGGGAATGGCGGGCCGAAACCGATGAAACGGAGAACTACGTCTACGCCATAGCCCTCCAAAATGATCGATAGTTATCGACCGGGTGGGATCGATCTCATGCCAGACAAGAACACCGGGGGGTGAGCCTATGACGAACATTAATCACCATGCGCCGCCTCGTACTTCAACCAGTCAATAAAGCTTCGTACGGCCGGACGTTCATCGCCACCCGTTTGCGTGACAGCATAATAGGCGAAATCAGTTGGCCACGGCTGATCCAGAGCGAGGGTCAAACGACCGGAAGCGATTTCATCCGCCACATATACGTCCCGGACCAGCGCGAGGCCCTGACCGGCGACAGCGGCTCGGATAAGCAGGAAATCATCGTCGAACGACGGGCCGCGCTCCGCGCGCGGGTCATCGGACGCACCCACCGCCTTGAGCCATAAGCGCCAATCGGCGCGGTCGGAATCCTGCAAGAGCGGGTAGGCAAGACAATCGGCCGGCTCATCTATCGGCGGACCCGCCTCAAGAATGCTCGGAGCCGCGACCGGCAGAAGCACCGGAGCCACAAGATGCTCCGACACGAGACCGGAATATGCGCCAAGGCCATGCCGGATGGCGATATCGACGCGATCCCGTTTAAGATCGACGAGGCTCGAAGTCGCCTCGACGCGCACTTCTATCTCGGGATTTGCGCTGGTGAAGCGCCCAAGGCGCGGAACGAGCCATGACGCGGCGAAAGACGGGACGGTGCTGACGGTCAGCGTTGGTTGGCCATTGATTGCCGCCAGGGTTTCAAGGCTTGCCGCGATCTGATCGAAAGCCATGAGCAGGTTCGGATGAACCTTTGCGCCAGCCTCCGTCAACTGGACACCGTAGCGCGTGCGCGTGAACAGCGTCACGCCAAGCCGTGCCTCCAGCTGCCTGATCTGTTGACTGACAGCGCCGGGTGTGACGCCCATTGCTTCTGCGGCTCGCTTGACGCTGCGGTGCCTGCCCGTCTCGACGAAGGCGCGCAGGGCGAGAAGTGGGAAAACAGGGTTCATGATATAGTATACCTAAATTCTAACAGCAGATCATATCGCTCATGACCCCATTCTTTCTGCCGTAGTGTGGAAGGGCAGACATCGAAACAATTTAGTCTGCCTTACCTATGGATGCGAGAGAAATTGATGGTCACGAATGAACGGATGCAAGATCACAAGCCGGCCTTGAACGCCTGGTTTCTGGTCATGGTAGGCTTTGCCGCGCTGGCGGTTTCTTTTTCGGTGCGAGCCATGCTCGGCCTGGCGATGCCCGTCATGGAGGCCGAACTTGGCTGGTCGCGTTCATTCCTGTCGGGCGTCGGCGCGCTGGCGCTTGTCCTGATGGCCTTTGCCGCGCCCTTTGCCGGCAGGGTCATCGATGTGAGCGGGCCGAGGCTGCTGATGTGTGGGGGCATGATCGCTGTCGCGCTTGGTTCCGGCGTGGTGGCGATCACGGATTCAGCTGCCATCTTCGCCTTCGCGTTCGGTATTGTTGCCGCCATAGGCTTCACTGCCGTTGCGACCAATGTGGTGGCGGCCGCCATCGCAAAACACTTCGACGCGCAACGCGGATTGGCCACCGGCATCGGCACGTCCGGCGCGACGGCGGGTCAGCTTATGGTCGTGCCGCTGGTTGCGGTGCTGATGCAAAGCATGAGCTGGCGCTATGGCTTCGCCGCCTTGTCCGTTGCTGCGGTCTTCCTCGCGGTTGCGGCTTTCATGCTCTTGCGACCCGCCGCCTCCAGCGTTGAAGAAGCCAGGCCGGAATCCTTCGCGACCGGCATCAGCGCGCTAATCCGAGTTCCGACGTTTCACATTCTTTTCTGGAGCTTCCTGATCTGCGGCTTCACCACGACCGGCGTAATCGAGACGCATCTCCTGCCTTACGCTTCCTTTTGCGGTTTCCCGCCACTGCCGAGTGCGACCGCCTATGGCGTATTGTCGGCGGTCAATCTCGGCGGAATGGTCCTTTCCGGATATCTTGGAGACCGCGTTCATCGCCCGACCCTGCTCGGCTGTATCTACCTCATCCGCGCCGGGAGCTTTATTCTGCTGCTTTACGCTACGCCTGACATACGCCTCCTCTACCTGTTCGTCGTCCTGTTCGGACTGGTGGATTATTCGACCGTGCCGGTGACGGTCGGGCTGGCCGCCAGCCATCTTGGTGTCAGGAGGATCGGGTTAGCCATGGGGTTGATCTCCGGCGGCCACGCGCTTGGTGGCGCGCTCGGCGCGTTCCTCGGCGGCCTGCTCTACGATATCACCGGCGCTTACAGCTGGCTTTGGATGGGAGCATTCACGCTTTCCATGCTGGCGGGGCTTCTGGTCTTTACCCTCCGCGACAAACCAGACGACGCCAGTGCGATGACGCCTGCCGAAGGGGCTGCCTGATGATCGATCTTTACACGACCTCATCACCGAACGGTTTCAAGGCTACGATAGTCCTTGAGGAACTGGCCCTGCCCTACCGCCTGCATCATGTGAGCATCGAGAATGGCGATCACCGGAAACCGTCTTTCCTTGCGCTCAATCCCCATGGCCGCATCCCGGTCATCACTGACGACGAGACCGGCGTCACCCTGTTCGAGTCGGCGGCGATCCTGCTCTACCTCGCCGAAAAAGCAGGGCAACTTCTGCCGTCAGAGCCAAATGCGCGGTGGGAGGCGATCAAATGGCTCCAGTTCCATGCGTCGAGCATGGGGCCAATTATGGGTCAGCGGGTTTATTTCGAGATGTTCGCAAAGGAGAAAATACCGACAGCCATAGACCGCTATCGCAAACTGACCGAAGACGCCTGCGCCGTGCTGGATGGTCGGCTGGCGGATAATTCGTGGCTCGCGGGCGAAGAATATTCCATCGCCGATATCGCCACCTTCGGCTGGACCCATATCGCGGTGATCTGCGGCTTCTCCTTCACTCACCACCCCCATCTCACCCGCTGGCATGAAAAGGTTGCCGCCCGTCCCGCTGTCCAGCGGGGAATCTCGCTGCCCGCGCCAGCGACAGGGCCATGACAAAGAGGGAAATCCGGAAAAGGAGACGGCGGATGGTGATACGATCAAGTGAGGGGCAGTCAGTTCAGACTTCGCTCGGGGCGCGCATCCCCATAGCATCGCTGATTCAGACGCTCGCCATCGAACCGCAGCGCCGCGCAATCTGCTGGAACTCGCCTGTTACCTGGGGCGGTCGCTTCAGAAGAACTGATTCAGCACAAATCAGTCAACAACTCCCAGATCAATCCAAAGTCCCAAGCGTGCGGTGATCGGCGGCACATAGGCTATTTTCGATGGTAATCGGCGGTAAAGTGGCGGAGGCGGTGGGATTCGAACCCACGAGACGGTCACCCGCCTGCCGGTTTTCAAGACCGGTGCCTTCAACCACTCGGCCACACCTCCACGGACGAAAGGCCGGATTCGCATGCGAAACGACCTGCCCGTCGGATCGGCTTTTACAGCCCGTGCGAATGCAACGTCAACTCGTTCCGTGCCCCGGAAGCGCTTTCCTTCAGCACAAGCTCTCTTGCGCCTTTTTCAAAAGCACCACGGCATTCGTCGCTTCCCTCTCGTCGAGATTGGCAAAGCCGATGCGGAAAGCCTGCGGAGCATGTGTTACCTCGATACAATGGCTTATACCCGGCGTTACCGAAAGCCCCATCCGCCTTGCCGCCCGGCTCCACCGTTCGGCATCCAGCCCCTGCCCGATCCGCGCCCAAAGCGCCAGCCCGCCCGCAGGAAGTGTGAAGGAGAGTTCGTTTGGGAATTTTTCCGCGAGCAGTTTAGCCATCCGATCGCGCCGAACCTGATAGATCCGACGCGTCTTGCGCGTGTGGCGGCCGAGATCGCCCCCATGCAGCAGCGAAGCGACGGCCTGCTCCAAAACCACATCGCCTTGACGGTCAATCGCCTGGCGCAAATCGGCCATCCGGCGAATGAGTTCGGTCGGTCCGGTTGCGTAACCGAGCCTCAGGCCGGGTGCCAGAACCTTTGACAGGGATCCCACATAGATCAGCCCCTTTTCGTGTCCCATGCGTGCGGCAAGCGGCAGGACCGGGCGCCCGTCGAAGCGGTATTCATGATCGTAATCATCCTCGATGATCGTGAATTCGTGCTGTCGTGCAAGTTCGCTGAGACCGATACGCCGCACGGCACCGAGCGTCACGGTCGTCGGATACTGGTGATGCGGGGTGACGTAGACCGCCCGAATATCCGGCGTTTCAGAAATGATCCGGGCAAGATCGTCCACGGATATACCGTCGGCATCCACCGGAACGGGAATAACACGGGCGCCCGCCGCCCGGAAGGCCGATACCGCCAGGGGATAGCCCGGTTCCTCCACGGCGATCGCCTCGCCCGGCCCGATCAATGCTGCGGCGGCCAGAAAAAGGGCCATCTGGCTGCCCCGCGTGACGATCAGATCGTCAAGGTCCACCTCAAGACCGCGCTCGGCGGACAGATGCAGGCAAAGCGCTTCCCGCAGGGCCCGTACGCCGCGTGGGTCTCCATACCCGGCCCCGTTGAGGAGATCAGGCCGGTGAAGAGCGTTGCGCAGGGCGCGCGCCAGTTCGGTGGCCGGCAGCAGGCGGGCATCCGGCGCGCCGTCGGAGAATTCCAGCAGCGGCGGGCCGTTCTCGGCCTCAGATGCCTTGCGGGCTCCGGTCGCGGGAAGAGGTTTGGACCTGCGTCTGGCGGGAACCGGATCGAGCGGGAGATCGTGGGCGACAAAAGTGCCGCGTGCAGGTTGCGCGGTCAGCCACCCCTGCATGGTCGCCTCATGATAGGCGGCATCGACCGTATTGCGATGCAGATTCAGTGTTCTGGCGAGCGCTCGGGTTCCCGGCAATCGTTGGCCCGGCTTCAATCTCCCTGTCTCAATGGCGGTGATGATCTCACGCGACAGCTGAAGGAAAACGGGCTGGCCCGTGCCTTCCTGAATCTCGAATGCGATTTCACGCATGCAACCGGCCTATTCATATTTTCAAAACTGGCCATTTTTGACCATCCTTTGCACCTGTATCCGAACAAGCACGAAACGATCAAGCAAAGACAAGCCGAGAGACAAGCCGATGCCCAAGACAGCGGTGGCCCTGCGCCATGTACATTTCGAGGATTTGGGGGCATTCGAGGCGCCGCTCACCGCCGCCGGCTACAAGGTCTATTACTATGATATCGGCGTGCATGAGCTGTGGACGCTCGATCCGGTGAAAACGGATCTTGTCCTGGTGCTTGGCGGGCCGGTGGGCGTCTATGAGAGCGCGAACTATCCCTTTCTCGAAGAGGAACTCGATTTTCTGCGTATCCGACTTGTGGCCGACCGGCCGACTTTCGGGATTTGCCTGGGCGCGCAACTGATGGCGGCAGCGCTTGGCGCGCAGGTGCGGGCGTCGGGCGTCAAGGAAATCGGGTTTGCTCCCCTCACCCTTACGGGTCCGGGAAAGGAAAGCGCGCTTGCCCGGATCGAGGGGCTTCCCGTGCTGCATTGGCATGGCGATATGTTCGACATTCCCCCAGATGCAGTACGCCTTGCCGAGACGGGGGCCTGTCCAAACCAGGCCTTTGCGCTTGGACGCAATATCATGGGGGTGCAGTTCCACCCGGAGGCCGATACCGCCTCGGGTTTCGAGCGTTGGCTTATCGGCCATGCGGTCGAAATTGCCGCCGCCGGCATCGATCCTCGAAAACTTAGGTCGGATGCGCAGATGCATGGGGCCAGGCTTCGCGATTGTGGACGGGCAATGTTTGCGCAATGGCTTGAGGGGATCGAGACATGAAGATCGCCCTTGCAGCGCTGTTGACCGGACGGATCCGGCCCTTCGGTCCTGATCAGATACCAAGCGGCATCGTGAAAACTCCAACCAAGGAGCCGCTCTGGCTCGGTCTCGAAGGGTTCGAGAGCGATGCGCAGGGCGACCGGCGGCATCACGGTGGACCAGACAAGGCAGTGCATCACTATCCGTTCGAGCACTATGATGTCTGGCGGAGCGTGATCGGGCCTTGCGGGGCGCTGGATGCGGCTGGCGCCTTCGGGGAAAACCTTTCCACGAAAGGGGTGACCGAGGCCGATATTGCCATCGGCGACGTGTTTCGCCTTGGCGGTGCTGTCATCGAGGTTTCGCAGGGCCGCCAACCCTGCTGGAAGCTCAACCATCGTTTCGGCGTTGCAGATATGGCCTTGCAGGTTCAGCGAAGCGGTCGCACAGGCTGGTATTATCGCGTGCGCCAGGAAGGGCTTGTTCGGCCCGACAGCACACTTGAGCGGATCGAACGGCGCACACCCGAATGGCCGCTCGCCCGGCTTTGGCGAATTCTCTACGTCAACACGCTCGACATGGAAGAGCTTTCGGCCATGTCGGCCCTCCCGGATTTGCCTGACAGCTGGCGCCGCCTTGCGGAACGGCGCCTTTCCAGCCGCAAGGTCGAGGACTGGACAAAGCGTCTTTCCGATACCGCGGCAACCATCTCCTCTCCCCCCGAAGGTCGATCATGAATATTGAAAGTTGCAACCGAACCATTACCGCCATGAGCGCATTGCCAGACGCTCTTATCGCGTCTGCTATCGCGGCGGAGGAACGGCGCCAGCAGGACGGGCTCGAGCTCATCGCCTCGGAGAATATCGCGAGCCGCGCAGTGCGTCTGGCACAGGCTTCCGTGTTCACCGACAAATATGCGGAAGGCTATCCTGGCCGGCGCTATTACGGCGGTTGCGGCCCTTCCGATATTGTCGAACGGGCGGCGGTGGAGCGCTTGTGCAAGCTTTTCGATGCCGGTTGGGCCAATGTGCAGCCGCATAGCGGTGTGAACGCCAATCTGGCCGTTTTCTTTGCCCTCCTCCAGCCCGGCGACACAATCCTGGGACTGGACCTTGCCTGCGGCGGACACCTTACGCATGGCGCGCCCGTCACCGTGTCGGGCCGCTGGTTCAACGCGGTCACCTACAAGGTTCGCCGTGACGATGAACTCATTGATTATGACGAACTCCAAAGGGTGGCGCGGAAAGAACGGCCGAAATTGATCGTTGTCGGCGGTTCGGCCTATGCGCGGCGCATCGATTTTGCACGGGCACGCGCAATCGCCGATGAAACCGGCGCCTATCTGATGGCCGATATCGCACACTATGCCGGCCTGATCGCTGCCGGCGTCTATCCCAATCCGGTGCCACACGCCCATGTCGTCACCTCGACCACGCACAAGACGTTGCGCGGTCCGCGCGGCGGCGTCATCATGGGCATGGATCCTGAAATCGGACGCAGGATCGACAAGGCCGTTTTCCCCGGTGTGCAGGGCGGGCCGCTGATGCACGTGATCGCAGCCAAAGCGGTTGCGTTCGAGGAAGCGTTGCAGCCGGAATTCAAGCAGTATGCGGCTGCCGTACGGGACAATGCGCAGGCGCTCGCGCAGACATTGTCGGAGGGCGGGCTGCGGCTCGTCACAGGCGGCACGGACTGCCATCTGCTGCTCGTCGACCTCTCCCCCTTCGATATCGATGGGCGGGCTGCCGCCGATCTTCTCGAACAGGTCGGTCTCACCATCAACAAGAATACGATCCCCTTCGATGCACGGCCGCCCATGGCGCCCTCCGGGATAAGGCTCGGCACACCTTCAGCCACGTCTCGTGGCCTCGATCAGCGTGATTTTCGTGAAGTGGGCAGCACCATTCTGACGGTCCTGTCGTCGCTTCGGACAGCAGGCGGAAAGGTTGACGATGTGGCACCGGAGATTCTCGAGGCAGCGCGCGATGTCGTTGGTCGGCTTACATTTTCTCATCCGATCCTGCGCTGACCATGCGTAGGTCGGCGAATACGCGCCAGATCATCTCGATCCAGAGCCAGGTGGTGCACGGCCATGTGGGCAACAGTGCCGCCGCCTGGCCCATGCAGGCCCTGGGAGCCACCGTCGCGGTCGTTCCGACCACGCTTCTTTCCAACCACCCGCATTATCCGACGGTGCGCGGGCGTGTTCTGGAGGCCGATCTTGTCGCCGATCTTCTGCGCGGGGTCGAGGAGCGCGGTCTGGTGAAGGATTGCGCCGTGCTTCTGACGGGGTATCTGGGGTCTGTGGAGGTCGGCGAGGTGGTTTCGGCTTTCGTCGAACGGGCGCTGCGGCGCAACCCGGATATTCTTTGCGTTTGCGATCCCGTCATCGGCGATGACGGGATCGGTGTTTTCGTCGCCTATGGTTTGCCCGAGCTGATCCGCGACAGGCTTCTTCCCCAAGCGCGATTGGCAACACCCAACCAGTTCGAGCTGGAATGGCTTGCCAAACGCCCTGCCCGCGATCTGGAGGGATTGATCGCGGCCATTCGCGAGGTTCGCGGAGGACGGTCCATCGATTTCGCGGTAACGGGCTGCATTCTGGAAGACACGCCGGACGGGCAGGTGGAGACCATTGTCGCGGAGGGCGATGCGGTTGCGCGGATTGCTGCGCCACGCATTCCCATCCGCCCGTGCGGAACCGGCGATCTTTTTACCGGTGTTCTCGTGGCGCATCGCAGCGCCGGTCTTTCGCTTTGCGCCTCCGCCCGTCTTGCGGTGCAAGCGGTGTCGGCCATTCTCACACAGACGCAAATCCGCAAAAGTGAGGAAATGATCATCACGCTCGATGCATTAGGAGCAAAAGGCGGGGCAGGAGCAAAAGGCGGGGCATAGCCCCGTCCCGGACTGCGACCCGGATTGAGCCTGGTTAGGCCTGTCAGCGCATAGAACCCCTGTGGACTGTCACTCTATCGGACGGTCCAGCCTTTCCCGGCCCCCTATCCGTGCTATCAAACGCGCACATGTTTCAGGGTTCCATCCAGGGAAAGGACCGGGCGCCATGCAGCCTTCCAAGGACATCGCGAGATTGCTGGAGATCATGGCCGCGCTTCGCACACCGCAGACCGGGTGTCCCTGGGATGTCGAGCAGGATTTTGCGAGCATCGCTCCATACACCATCGAAGAAGCTTATGAAGTTGCCGATGCGATTGAACGGGGCGACCTTGAGGATCTGCGCGACGAACTCGGCGACCTGCTTTTGCAGGTCGTCTTCCATGCGCGCATGGCCGAAGAGGAAGAGCGTTTCGACTTTGGTGACGTCGTGCATGCCATCACGAAAAAGATGATCCGCCGGCATCCCCATGTCTTCGGCGATGAACTGGCCCGTGGCAAAGGCATGGCGAAGGGCATGTGGGACCGCATCAAGGCGGAAGAAAAGGCCGAACGCCTTGCCCGCCGCGCCGCGCTCGGTCTCAACGAAACCCCGCCCGCCTTTCTGGATGAGGTGCCGCGCGCCCTGCCCGCTCTGATGCGTGCGCTCAAACTGCAGCAGCGCGCGGCCCGTGTCGGCTTCGACTGGGGGGCTGCCGGACCAGTCCTCGACAAGATCGAGGAAGAAATCGGCGAATTGCGCGAAGCTGTCGAGAGCGGCGACGAAGCACATATCGGAGAAGAATATGGCGACCTGCTCTTTGCGCTCGCCAATCTCGGGCGGCATCTGGGCAAGAATCCCGAAGCGTCGCTCGCTGCCGCCAATGACAAGTTCCGCACCCGTTTCGACCATGTCGAGCGCATGCTGAAAGAACAGGGCCGGACGCTGGAAGAGGCCAGTCTCGCAGACATGGAAGCGCTCTGGCAAGAGGCCAAGAAGCTCAGATAAGTTTCCAGCCCGAGGCGGACCGGGCGCGCATCATGCCTTGCTATCGCCTGTCAATTTTTCCAGAATTTCGTTGCGGGCCATATCGGTCGCGCGCACCGTAATGGTGATGCTGCCATCGTCATTGTCCTTGCGTTCGACGACATCGCCATGGCGATAGACCCAATCGAGGAACTGCATCTGCCGGGGCGACAGGGTCAAAGTCAGCGGTGCAAGCGCGCCCGAGATGCGCTGTTCCACCGTCGACAACAATGTGTCGATGCCCTCGCCCGTCACCGCCGAAATGGCGATTGGCGCCTCGGGGCCATAGGTTGCCTCGAGCTGGGCGTGGCGCTGTTCGTCACCCAGATTATCGATCTTGTTCCAGGCTTCGAGAACGCGGGTCTTGTCGGCGGCGTCGACGCCCAGATCACCGAGGATCGCAGCGACATCGTTCGCCTGCGCGCTCGAATCGGGATCGGAGATATCGCGCAGATGGATGATCAGATCAGCCTCGACAACCTCTTCGAGCGTCGCGCGGAAAGCCGCCACCAAATGGGTGGGCAAATCGGAGATGAAGCCCACAGTGTCCGACAGGATGACCGTGGTTCCATGGGGCAGTTGCACGCGGCGCAGTGTCGGATCCAGCGTCGCAAAAAGCATGTCCTCGGCCATCACCGACGCACCGGTCAGGCGATTGAACAGGGTCGATTTCCCCGCATTGGTATAGCCGACGATGGCGACGATGGGAAACGGCACCTTGCGCCGCTTGGAGCGGTGCAGGTCGCGCGTTCGCCGCACGGTCTCGAGTTCGCGCTTGAGGCGCACGATCTTGTCCTGCAGAAGCCGGCGGTCGGCCTCAATCTGCGTTTCACCGGGACCGCCCATGAAGCCGCCGCCGCCACGCTGGCGCTCCAGATGGGTCCAACTGCGCACAAGACGGCCGCGCTGGTATTCCAGATGGGCCAGATCGACCTGCAAACGGCCTTCCTTGGTACGCGCTCTGCGTCCGAAAATTTCCAGAATGAGACCGGTGCGATCAAGCACTTTCGCGTTGAGCGCCTTCTCCAGATTGCGCTGTTGAACCGGCGTCAGGGGATGATCGACGATAACCACCTCCGCTTCCGCCTCCGCGACACGGGCCGCCAGATCATCGAGCTTGCCCGTTCCAAGAAGGGTCGCCGGCCGCGGCTGGTTGACAGCCACGATCTCCACGCCGATCACATCGAGATCAATCGCCTCGGCAAGCCCCACAGCTTCCTGCGAGCGCGCATCCGCGGAACGGATCGGAGCGCCCCTTTCGACCGCCCGTCTTTCCGCCGCAAGAACGGGCGTAACGACGAAAGCGCGCGTAGGCTCCGCCACGCGCGCTATGGGATCTCGCCTGCGCCCTTTGTCTTCAGGCTCGTTCGATTGTGTCAATCAGGATTCCCGATTGCTGTCCTCGGCTTCATAAAGCTGGACAGGCTGACTCGGCATGATCGTCGAGATCGCATGCTTGTACACAAGCTGCGAATGCCCGTCGCGGCGAAGAAGCACGCAGAAATTATCGAAGGAAGTGACAATGCCCGTCAGTTTGACACCGTTTATGAGAAAGATCGTGAGGGGGTTCTTGCTCTTGCGAACGGTATTCAGGAACAGGTCCTGCAAGTTTTGTGATCGTTCCGCCATTTCTTGGTCTTTCACCCATTCGCTGCCCTAGGGGCAGCCAGTAGCGCAAATAACACACCTTTCTGTCAAGCAAGCATCAAGACAGAAAACGCATATCAGAATTGCGCCAGGAACCCGGTGTGATCCGGGCCGCTACCACCGTGCCCGTTGGTTAACAGGTAGGACTTTTTTCCGCAATCTCAAAAAACGCTTCCCGCAAGGAACGGGCGACACTGCCTGGATGTCCATTTGCAACGGGCTTTCCGTTTATGCTGACCACAGGGCTTACCAGCGATGTCGCGCTGGTAACGAACGCCTCGCGGGCAGCCTGTGCTTCCTCCACGCTGAAAACGCGTTCCTCGACCTTGAGGCCGAGCTTGTCGGCGACCTTCATCACCGTGGCGCGGGTGATTCCCCGCAGGATTCCATGGTCGGCCGGGCGGGTCACCAGCGATCCGTCCTTGGTGACGATCCAGGCATTGGTGGAAGCGCCTTCCTTCACCGTTCCGTCCGGATCGACGAACCAGGCCTCCTGAGCGCCCGCTTCAACGGCTGCCTGCTTGGCCAGCACATTGGCAAGAAGGCCGATGGTCTTGATATCGACGCGCTCCCAGCGGTTTTCAGGAACCGTTATCACGGCCATGCCCTTGGCTGCCTTTGCCTCCACGGCGCGCGGGTCCATCCGCTTGGCCGTCACCACCAGCGCGGAGCGCACCGGCTTGGTCGGGAAAGCGTGATCGCGTGGCGCAACGCCCCGGGTCACCTGCATATAGACCATGCCGTCGCGCACATGATTGCGTCGGATGACCTCGCGCAGGATCAATTCCATGGCTTTCCGTTCCACCGGCCAGTCCATGCGCAATTCCCGCATCGACCGGTCGAGACGGTCCAGATGACCTTTCTCATCGACAATATAGCCGCGCTTGATTTCGCAGACCTCATAGACGCCGTCGGCCAGCTGATAGCCGCGATCCTCCACATGCACAGCAGCGTCGGCATGACGCACATAGCGGCCGTTCACATAGGCAATGCGGGGCATTTCGTATCTCCGTTCTGACGATGACCGAATCAGGACCGATCCGGGTGCTGGCAAGATGATGAGCCATGGCTTTTGTTGCAGGCGGCAGGCCTCAAATCAAGCGGCTCAGAAGAACTCCAGGCTGACGCGGAACATCTGCTCGACCTGGCGCACTGCGCTGTCCAGCGCGAATATCACAACGCGATCCTTCGGCTTGATGCGCAATGAGCCGCTCGGCTTGATGACCGCGCCATCGCGATAGACGGCGCCGATGCGCATCCCGTCGGGAAACTCCACTTCGCTCAAGGGCGGTCCCACCAGCGGCGATGTCTCCAGCGCTTCCGCCTCGATCACTTCCGCCGCGCCGCGCTGAATGTTGTGGACAGCGCGGATGCGGCCGCGGCGCACATGCTGCAAAACCTTCGAGATCGTTACCGAACGCGGGTTCACATGGGCGTCGATGCCAAGCGTCTTGGCGAAGTCGTGATAGGTCGGATTGTTGATCAGAACCAGATTGGAACGGCAGCCCAGACGCTTGGCGATGACGCTCGACAGGATGTTGACCTGATCGTCATTGGTCAGCGCCACCATGAGGTCGGCGTGCTGGATATCGGCCTCCAGCAGCAGCTTCTGGTCGAGCGCGCTGCCATGCAGAACGACGGTGCGGCGCAGGCGATCAGCGAGCGCCACCGCGCGTTCGCGTGTGCTCTCGATGATCTTGACCTTGGTGCGGCTGTTCTTCTTCTCCATGGCGCGCGCCACGTAGAGGCCGATATTGCCGCCGCCGGCGATGACGATACGGGTTGCCTCGCGCTCCTCGTGGCCGAACAGGCCCAGTGTGCGGCGCACCTGGTCGCGGGTGGTGACCACATAGGCAAGATCGCCTGCGATCAGCTGGTCGCGCGAATGGGGAATGAAGAGTTTCCCCTCCCGCGACACGCCGACAACCGTCGACGGCAGATCGGGAAAGAGCTCGGTCAGCTGCGAGAGCGGCGTATTGATGACCGGGCATTCCTCAAGGCATTCGATCGCGACCATGGCCACGTGATCGTCGGCAAAACGCACGACATCGGTGGCACCTGGAAGCGCGATGCGGCGCATGACCATCTCGCCGACTTCCACTTCCGGCGAGATGATGACGTCGATGGGCAGGTGATCGCGCGAAAACAGGTCCATGTAATGGGATTGCAGATAGGATTGCGAGCGAATGCGCGCGATCTTGGTAGGCACGTTGAAAAGAGAATGCGCCACCTGGCAGGCTACCATGTTGACTTCATCGAACAGGGTGACCGCAATGATCATGTCGGCTTCGCTGGCACCGGCCGATGCCAGGACGTCCGGATGCGCGCCGTGGCCGACGAAACCGCGTACATCGAGCGTATCGCGGACCGCGCGGATGAGCTCGGGGGACGTATCGATCACCGAGACGTCGTTCTGTTCGGAGGCGAGACGCTCCGCGATGCCGTAACCGACCTGGCCAGCGCCGCAAATGATGACCTTCATCGTGCACTCCCTGCCCCGCCGCGCGGGGTCCTGACTATGGCACTGCTCTAACCGTTTTTCACGGGCAAGGGAACAGGCGGACGACGGCCCCGCGCATGGGAATCCCGCCCGCGTTTTTCGACAGGCTCACCATGACGGCTGGGGCCGGCACGCGCCATAATGGCTGATGATGGCGCTGCTCAGCGAGTGCGGTGACGGCGGCAGGACGGCGAAACGCCGCCCGGTCCTGCCCAAAGGAGGAGAAAGGCATGCCCCTCGCCGCTCACGCCGAACACACCCTGCTAGACCCCGAGCGACTTCAATTTGCGATGCAGGGCGGAACGTTCCATGCCGACGAATTCAGCCGTGCGCGAAATATTGCCGCCGAAGCGGTTGATCTGGGCAAGAAGGTATTCCTTCTCGAACATCTCGCGCGCCTCGCGCAGCGGCAAGGCCATGATGTGCTGGTCAGACTGGGTGGGCAGCTTCGGCATCACGTCGCCGATTTCGGCCGGCAGGAGATCGGCGGTAATCGGCGTGTCAGGGTTGTCGCTGCGCGTCAGGATCATCAAACGCTCGACGTTGTTGCGCAGCTGGCGCACATTTCCCGGCCAGTTGTGCGCCTGGAGCACGGCCATGGCATCGTTTCCAAGCGGGCGTGCCTTGATGCCGGCCTGCTCGCCGATGGTCTGCATGAAATGATTGACGAGCAAGGGAATGTCCTCACGCCGCTCGGCGAGCGGCGGCACCGCGACCGGGACCACCGCCAGCCGGTGGAAAAGGTCCTCGCGGAAACGGCCTTCGGCAATCAGCGATTCGATGTTCTGGGCTGTCGATGAGATGATGCGGACATCCACCTTCACCCGTCTCGTGCCGCCCACGCGCTCGAACTGCTGGTCGACCAGCACACGCAGGATCTTGCTCTGCGTGCCGGGAGGCATGTCGGCCACCTCGTCCAGATAGAGGACGCCGCCATGGGCCTCCTCGAGGGCGCCCACCTTGCGTTCGTTGCCATTGGATTCTGTCCCGAACAATTCGACTTCCATGCGTTCCGGCGTGATCGCGGCGGCATTCAGTGTGACGAACGGCCCGTTCTTGCGGGAAGATGCGGCGTGAATGGCGCGGGCGACAAGTTCCTTACCGGAGCCTGACGCCCCGGTCAGCATGATGCGGCTGTTGGTCGGCGCAACGCGCTCGATGGTCTGGCGCAGCTGGTTCATGGCGGCGGATTGGCCGACCAGATCGAAGGTCGCGCCTGTGCGCTTCTTCAGGTCGCTCATTTCACGCTTGAGCTTCGATATCTCCAGCGCGCGTTCGCAAATGAGGATCAGCCGATCGGTTTTGAAAGGCTTCTCGATGAAATCATACGCCCCGCGCTTGATGGCTGAGACAGCGGTCTCGATATTGCCATGGCCCGAGATCATCACCACCGGCATATGCGGATAGAGCTCCTTGATGCGGTCAAGCAGTGCGAGGCCGTCGAGCTTCGACCCCTGCAACCAGATGTCGAGCAGGATGAGGCGCGGGACGCGCTCGGCAATCGCGGCCAGCGCGCTGTCGCTGTCGAAGGCGGTACGCGCCTCGTGGCCCTCGTCGCTCAATATGCCGGCCACGAGTTCGCGAATGTCTTCCTCGTCGTCTACGATCAGAATATCGGAGGCCATGTTCTACCTTTTTGTCATCTCTCTGGTCCTGTCGGCAGCCTTTTCGGTTGCAGACTGGGCCGCGGGAAGGATCATGCGGATCATCGCTCCAACCCCATCGTGGAATTCGGCCGGAGCATCGTGCAGCTCCAGTCGTCCTCCGTGGTCCTCGATGATCTTCTTGACGATGGCGAGACCAAGGCCGGTGCCCTTGTCCCGCGTCGTCATATAAGGTTCCAGCAGCCTTTGGCGGTTTTCCCGCGGCAGACCCTTGCCGTTGTCGATGACATCGACCTGGATGAAACGGCCGCGCGGCCTCGCCACGACACGGATGGCGCCAGGCTGCCCATGCGCCCGCTCCGCGGCCTCGATGGCTTCGGCGGCATTCTTGATGACATTGCCGAATGCCTGCCCCATCAGACGGGCATCGAAATGCCCCATCAGCGGCTCATTCGAGAAATCGCGTTCGAACTTGATGTCGCTGCGCGCCACTTCCACCAGGAACGATGCCTCGCGCAAGGGGTCTCGCAGATCCAGTAGCTGGATATCGGGCTTGGGCATGCGCGCAAAGGAGGAAAATTCATCGACCATCCGGCCGATATCGCCCACCTGACGAATGATCGTGTCGGTGCACTGATCGAATATCTCGCGGTCCTGCTCGATCACCTTGCCGAACCGTCGGCGAATGCGCTCAGCCGAAAGCTGGATGGGCGTCAGCGGATTCTTGATCTCGTGGGCGATGCGGCGGGCAACGTCCGCCCAGGCCATCGAACGCTGTGCCTGCATGAGGTCGGTGATATCGTCGATGGTGACGACATAGGAATGTTCGTCCGCCTCGTCGACGCCTTCCTCGGTGGTGATCTGAACGTTGAACGTACGCTCGACGCCCGCACGATAAAACGTGGTCTGCTCGCGGTAGACAGGCTTGCCCGACTTGCGCCCGGCCTCGAATATCCGGCCCACATGGGGCAGGACGGCGGAGATGTTTCCCTCGACCGCCGAATGTGCGTCAATATCGAGCATGGCCTCCGCCGAACGGTTGACCATGGCGACGGTCCCTTGCGAATCCACGCCGATAACCCCCGCCGTCACGCCCGAGAGAACCGCTTCGGTGAAACGGCGGCGTTCGTCGATCATGTCCTTGGCGGCGATCAGCTGGTCTCGTTGCGACTTCAATTGCTGCGTCATCTTGTTGAAGGTGTCGCCCAGAAGGGCGACGTCGCCATCGGAAGCACGCACCGGCACGGAGACTTCAAGATCGCCTGTCGAAACATCGGCGGCAGCGCCAATAAGCTGCCGGATGGGACGCACCAGCCGGTCGGCAACGGCAATGCCGGTCCAGATGGCAGCCAGCACGATGGCCAGGGTGACCACCAGATATAGCAGCGCAAAAGCAAGCTGGGTATTGCCGCGATTGTCCTCGAGGGAGCGATATTCGTCCGTGTTGGAGCGCACGATCTGGCGGGCCTTCAGCACTTCGGGGTCGAGAAGCGCGCCGGTATAAAGATAGGCGTCGGGAATTTCCTGCAGCTTGTAGACGGCCGTCACCAGGTTGGTGCCGCCGATCTCCTTGAAGGCGATCTCCGAACGGTCGGCCGTTTCTATGTCCGCATTGCCCGGTCTCGGTAAGGGAATATCCTCCCCCATCTGGGCGCTGATAATGACCGACCCGTCGGCGCGCACCAGTTCCGCATCGGCAAGGCCGCGCAGAACGGCCTGGCGCGTCATGAAATCACGGAAACCGTAGCGATCCAGATTGTAGAGCGTGCGCGCCTGATCGAGACGCACGGCCATGCTTTCGGTTGTGCCCTGAAGACTGCGCGCATTCTGCTGAACATAAGCGTCGGCAATCGACAGGGAGGAATAGATGATGACCTTCGTGCGCAGTTCGAACCAGCGGTCGAGGCCGAGCTCCAGCGTTACCGAGGCGATGACCGCAACGAGGATGGCAGGGATTGCCGCCACCAGCGAGAACATGGCGATAATGCGCACATGCAGGCGCGACGCAGCCCGCGCGCCCTTTCGGCTGCGATAGATGCGCATCGCCTCGGAAAAGATCAGGCCGAGAAGCAGCAGTATGAAACCGACATTGATGGCGATCAGAAACAGCGTTGCGCGGGCATCAGGCGTGAACGGCGTGAGACCGAGCAGGACAGTGAAGGACACCGCCGCCGTTACCAGTGCGCCGACAGCCGCCGCAATGCCGAGATAGAGAGACGCCCTGCGGTCTCGCCGCGGCGTCGCCGGCAAGGGGTCTATCCCGGAACTTTCCGATACACTCGCCATCGACCTGAAGCTCGTCCCCGAACGGTTATACAATTGTTGCACATATGCAACGACTGTAGCGATCATGCAACAGTTTGATCGGCCAATCGTGGCAATGCTGGGGCAAACGGGGGATTAAGCGCCGCGTTCGGGGCTCGCCGATACGGTTATAACCAGATGGGAGCCTTATTGGATGCGGCAACGGCGATGCCGTTGGTTTCAGTTCAATTGAAACCCGAGCGCCTTCCGGTTTTCTTGGCATGTCGTGTTGCCCGAAAACCGGCCTCGGTCTCCAGTCGATACGCTAGAGCGTTTCAGTGTTTTACTGAATCGACGGGATTCCGTTTTTGA
>SWCH01002889.1_pt2 | contig 33155 bp, 36 predicted proteins | sample 4690051 | NCBI WGS metagenome assembly SWCH01 (sample SAMN10267282, study PRJNA491770) | bioreactor metagenome | isolation source: DHS bioreactor inoculated with | place: Japan: off Shimokita Peninsula | reverse complement strand
CCCCCCAGACCCCCAGAAGCGTCGCCAGCATGGCGACAGGCACCAGCATGGCCGAAGCCATGAGGTTCGTGCGGTCGAACTGTCCGAGCGCGAAATACGGTATGAGCTTCACCAGATTGACCACGGCAAAAAACACAACGCTGGTGCCGGTATAGATCTTCGGATCCTGCCGGAGCGGCAGCGCGTAGACCTGGTAGGGAGGACCGCCCGCATGCGCGACGAAGCTGGTAAAGCCAGCGGTCGCGCCCCAGAACAGCCCCCGCGGCACACTGTGGCGCGCCGTCCGCTCGCGCCCTCCGAGTTTTTCGAACAGCCAGCGCAGGAAGAAGGCCAGCGCCACAAGGCCGACGAGAATGCGCACATGCCCCTCCGTGACAACGGTGGCCGTTGCCCATCCTATGGCTATGCCAATCACCGCGCCCGGCAGAAGAATGGCAAGCGTCCGCCGGTCATAGAAGCCGCGCCAGGCCCACAGCGACACCATGTCCATGACGATGAGAATCGGCAAAAGGATCGCGGCAGCCTGCACCGGTGGTACCGCCAGCGTCATCAGCGGGACGCCGAGCAACGCCATGGCGCCGCCGAAACCGCCTTTCGACAGGCCGACGAGAAGCACCGCCGGAATGGCGGCCATATAGAATGCGGAATTTGAAAGAAGCTCTGTCATGAATATCGGCTGGCTGGTCGCAAAGGCATAGAGCATCCATTCAGCCCAGGGAAGGGCTGGCGCCCATATCCGCCTTCACCAGTTCCCCAATCCCTAAAGCATGAGCAGAGCGTCATCCGTTTTCCATGTTTGGGCGATTCTCCTTGTCCCACGCCCCGTGGTTCGTCTATGCCCCATTCCAACCAAAATGACCGGCCAGAACGGGCCGGTCCGCCAGCAGGTGTCTTCGGATAGCCCGTCCGCTGGGGAATCAGGAGTTTGAGACCATGCAGAACCGCTGCCGCCTCGTATTGATCGCCCCGCCGCCCGAGCGCGCCGCCAATGACGACAGCCATGTCGAGGCCGCGCTTGCCGCAGGCGACGTCGCCTCCCTGATCATCCCCGACTATGGGCAGGACGAGGTAAGCTTCCAGGCGCGTGCCGAGCGGTTGACCCCCATTGCACAGGCTCACGGCATTGCCGTCATGATCGCCGGCCCTGCCCGCATCGCCACCCGCGCGAAGGCCGATGGCATTCATGTCGAGGGTTCCCTGCAAAATCTTGCTGAAACGGCCGAGAAATACCACGACCGCATGATGATCGGCACGGGCAGCATCAAGACGCGCGACGAGGCGCTCGAACGTGGTGAGGTCCAGCCTGACTACGTGTTTTTTGGCCGCTTCGGCTACGACAACAAGCCGGAGCCGCACCCGCGCAACCTCACCCTCGCCACATGGTGGTCGGAGATGGTCCAGGTGCCCTGCATCGTGCTCGGTGGCAACGAACTTTCCTCGGTGGAAGCGGTGGCCCGCACCGGGGCCGATTTCGTGGCTCTGGGATCCGCTGTCTTTTCCGACGAGACGGATCCGGCCCGCGCTGTCGCTGAAGCCAATGCCCTTCTCGATCAAACGGTGCCGCACTTCAAGGGAGTGTAGGGATGTCTGGACGCAAGACAGCGGCCTGCCTGATCGCCGCGTCCCTTATTGCAGGACTGGGAAACTCGTTTGCCGCCGCACCCGATGCGGCGGAACAATCCGGGCCGCCCCAGCGCACGGACCGTCTTGAGCCGCCGGGCGACCGTCCCTTGAATAGCCCCACCATCGACCGGGTCGACCCCAGCCGCTTCGGCACGCTGCCCGACGCCGCCTATGGCGCATTTCAGCGGGGCTACTACATCACTGCCCACAATCTGGCGCTTCCGCGCGCCGAAAATGGCGATGCCGCCGCCCAGACGTTGATCGCCGAGATTTACGCGCGTGGCCTCGGCATGCCGCGCAACGCGCGAAAAGCCGCCGAATGGTATGCCAAGGCAGCCGGGCAAGGCGTGCCCGAAGCCCAGTTCCAATACGCGCTGATGCTCCTCGACGGCAACTTCGTGTCCAAGGATACCAACCGCGCTTATGAGCTGATGCAGGTCGCAGCAGACAATGGCAACCGGCTTGCCCAGTTCAACGTGGCGCAGATGATCCTCGACAAGCATCCCGGTTTCGAGAACCAGAAACGCGCCGTTGCCTATTATCAGAGCGCGGCCGATGCCGGCCTCGCCGACGCGCAATATGCGATGTCCCAGGTCTATGCGAGCGGTTTCGGCGGCCGCAAGGCCGATGAAAAGGAAGCACGCCGCTGGCTTCTCCTGGCCGCCCGGCAGGGCTTCGACACCGCACAGCTCGATCTCGGCACCTGGATGGTCGAGGGCCGCGGAGGCGAGCGCAACCCGAAAGAGGGCTTCGCCTGGCTCAAACGCGCGGCCGAAAGTGGAAATGTCGCTGCGCAGAACCGGTTGGCGAAGCTCTATCGCGCGGGTATCGGGACGGAAGGCGATGTACAGGAAGCTGCCGCCTGGTACATCTCCGCCCGCCGCGCCGGCCTCATCGATCCGCAGATGGAGGACTTCCTTGCCGGCCTCACGGCGGAAGAAATGAAGGAAGCGATACAGCGCGCCAACCGGTTGCGCTGACTTTTTCGAAGATCATCTTTGGCCCACCGGCTTGCCTTGGCAGGCGTTTTATGGTCTTGGAAGCGCCAAATTGCGCGCTTCGACGCGCCAAAGACCCGCAGGACGTCTCATCATGAAAATCAACGGCAATGAAATCCGCCCCGGCAACGTCATTGAACACAATGGCGGCCTCTGGGTGGCGGTCAAGACCAACGCGGTGAAGCCCGGCAAGGGCGGCGCCTACAATCAGGTCGAACTGAAGAACCTGATCGACGGCACCAAGCTCAACGAGCGTTTCCGCGCCGCCGAGACGGTCGAGAAGGTGCGTCTCGAACAGAAGGACTTCACGTTCCTCTACGAGCAGGAAGAAGCCCTGGTGTTCATGGATTCGGAGACCTACGAGCAGCTTGAGCTGCAGAAGGATTTCGTCGGCGACCGCGCCGCCTTCCTTCAGGACGGCATGACCGTCACCGTCGAACTCTACGAGGAAAAGCCGATCGGCATCTCCCTGCCGGATCAGGTAACCCTCCAGGTGGTGGAAGCCGACCCGGTGGTGAAGGGCCAGACGGCAGCCTCTTCCTACAAGCCCGCAGTGATGGAAAATGGCGTGCGCGTGATGGTTCCGCCCTTCATTCAGTCGGGCGAGAGGATCGTGGTCGACACGAACGAAATCACCTATCTGCGCCGCGGCGAATAACCCCCGGCGCAATCAACCGAATTTCCGCAGGCAAGCATAAAGACGAAGGCTGAAATCACATGGCCCGTTCGGCGATCATCAATGTCATGGTTCAGGCCGCGATGAAGGCGGGCCGCTCGCTTGCCCGCGATTTCGGCGAAGTGCAGAACCTGCAGGTCTCCCTCAAGGGCCCGGGCGACTATGTCAGCCAGGCCGACCGCAAGGCCGAGGAGATCATTCACACCGAACTGTCCCGCGCACGCCCCGGCTATTCCTTCCTGATGGAGGAAGGCGGCACCATCGAGGGCGACGACCCGCAACACCGCTGGATCATCGACCCGCTGGACGGCACCACGAACTTCCTGCATGGCATCCCGATCTTCTCGATCTCCATCGCGCTGGAGCGCCAGGGGCAGATCGTGGCCGGCGTCATCTACAATCCGGCCATGGACGAGCTCTACACCGCCGAGCGCGGCGGCGGCGCCTTCCTGAACGATCGCCGCCTGCGCGTTGCGGCCCGTACCAAGCTCTCCGACTGCGTGATCGGCACTGGCATCCCCCATCTCGGTCGCGGCCATCATGGCGTGTCCCTGCTCGATCTGCGCAACGTCATGGCCGAGACGGCCGGCATTCGCCGTCTGGGTTCGGCGGCCCTCGATCTGGCTTACGTTGCCGCCGGGCGCATGGACGGCTTCTGGGAGGATTCGCTTTCTCCCTGGGATATCGCCGCCGGCATCATCATGGTGCGCGAGGCAGGTGGTTTCATCTCCGACAAGGATGGCGGCCAGACCATGTTCGATACGGGCAGGATTGTTGCCGGCAACGAACTGGTCCACCGCGCGCTCATAAAGACGCTCGCCCAGCCGGCCCGCTAGGGTCCGCCCTCTGAATATCCGTTTGAGGTCTCTGCACCGTCCCATGGCGGCTTTCGATGCCGCTATGGGCAGCTATGTCATTGTCGCCGAAATCGGGAAGCGCCTGCCCCGCCAGAACAGTCTCTATTTCGCGGACCGGGCGAGCTTTTCCTGTGGCGCAACGAGCCGGGAGCGCATGCTGGTGCTGATCGACGTCGACATTCCGCTCGAAAACGTCGTTCCCCCCGCCTGAGAAGGTGTCACACATCCACCATTGCTTATGCCCGGCTAAGCACCTGCGTGCGGTCACTTTCAATTTCGTCATATTTGCGATTACAGTCTGCGCTATCGGAATCATGGTTGATTGAGCGTCGCAAAGGACTCGAGGAGCGGATGGCCTTGCTGAAATCGCGGGAGGATGACGGATTTTCCGGAGGGATCGACTACGATCCCCATACATTGTCCAGTCCTCAGGTTTTCCTGTATTCGATGCTGATCTTCCTGGCGATATCCGGCTTTGTCGCCGCGATCCTGTTTCGCCAGGTCTCTTCGGCTTTCCAGACGAACCCCGGCCTGAACGGGCTTATCCTCGGCGTGCTGCTGATAGGCATATTGCTGGCCTTTCAGCAGGTGATCCGGCTTTTCAAGGAAGTGCGCTGGGTCAATTCCTTCCGCGCCGGCGGGGATGCCTCGGACCCGGTGTTACTTGCCCCCATGAAGGCGCTGCTCAGCCGTTCGTCCTCGGTGGCCCTGTCCACCAGTTCCATGCGCTCGATCCTGGATTCGATCGCCACGCGCCTGGATGAAAGCCGCGACATCTCGCGCTACCTGATCGGCCTTTTGGTTTTCCTCGGCCTTCTCGGCACCTTCTGGGGTCTGTTGCAGACCATCGGTTCCATCGGCGATACGATCCAGTCCCTCGACCCGGCCTCCGGGAACGCAAACGATGTTCTGGGCGCATTGAAGAGCGGCTTGTCCGCGCCGCTCGATGGCATGGGCACGGCGTTTTCGTCCTCGCTGTTCGGCCTTTCCGGCTCGCTGATCCTGGGCTTCCTCGACCTGCAGGCCGGCCGCGCCCAGAACCGCTTCTATACCGAACTTGAAAACTGGCTTTCCTCCGTCACAGACTTGGGTTCCGACATCGTCGAGGGCCGCGGCAACACGTCCGAGCAGTTGCAGGCGCTGGCCGAAAAGCTGCGCACGGTGCAGGAGGGCAGCGCCACCAACCCGCGCCTCGCCGCCTCCATGGCCAATCTTGCAGAAGGCATTTCCGGCTTGGTCAAGAACATGCGCCAGGAACAGCAGATGATGCGCGACTGGGTGGAATCCCAGGCCGAGGAGCAAAAGGCCCTGCGCACCACTCTGGAGAAGATAGCGACCTCCCTGAAACGGCGGGACAGCTGACGTGGCGCTCGCCCGAGGACGCCGCAGCGACCGTCGCGTCGATTACTGGCCGGGCTTCGTGGATGCCCTGGCGACGCTTCTGCTCGCCATCATGTTCCTGCTCTCGGTCTTCGTGCTCGCACAGTATTTCCTGAGCCAGGAAATCAGCGGCAAGGATGCCGTGCTCGACCGGCTGAACGCGCAGATCAACGAGCTGACACAGCTTCTGGCGCTGGAACAGGCGAATTCCCAGGACACGGAAGACGCTCTGGCCAGCCTCCGCGCTTCCCTTGCCGATGCCGAGGCAGAGAAGTCCCGCCTCCAGCAGCTTCTCGAGAGCGGCAGCGGCCAGAGCGAGGAAGCCGCCGTGCGCATCGGCGAATTGAGCGGCGCGCTGGAGAGTGAACGACAGATCAGCCAGCGCGCGCTGTCGCAGGTCGAACTGCTGAACCAGCAGATTTCAGCGCTCCGCAAGCAGATCGGCGCGTTGGAGGCAGCACTTGAAGCTTCCGAGAAGCGCGACCGCGAATCCAACACCAAGATCGCGGATCTGGGTCGCCGACTGAATGTTGCTCTTGCCCAGCGCGTTCAGGAGTTGAACCGCTACCGCTCGGATTTCTTCGGCCGACTGCGCGAAATCCTCTCCGACCGCGAGAACATCCGCATCGTGGGCGATCGTTTCGTCTTCCAGTCCGAAGTGCTCTTCTCCTCAGGCGCGACCGAGATCAATCCGAATGGCGAGGCCGAGATGAAGAAACTCGCCGAGGCCATCCTCGAACTGCAGAAGGAAATCCCCCCGGAGATCAACTGGGTGCTGCGCGTGGACGGCCACACGGACGACGTGCCGCTTTCAGGCACCGGCCGCTTCCGCGACAACTGGGAGCTCTCCACCGCCCGCGCGACGGCCGTGGTGAAATTCCTGATCCAGAACGGCGTACCGGCCAATCGCCTGGTCGCCGCCGGGTTCGGCGAATACCAGCCGCTCGACACGGCCAGCACGCCGGAAGCGCGCGCCCGCAACCGCCGTATCGAGCTCAAGCTCACCGAACGCTGAGCTGACATCCTTCTGCGCGGTCGGACATCGTTCGTTTCCGGCCGACTGCTCCCTTTCAAGTGAGGTATCCGCATGTCTTTCAGGAAGCTCGACGAACTTTGTCACCGGCTGCAGGCCTTCGACCACGCGCTCGCCATTCTCGGCGCCGACGAGGCCACCCATATGGCGCCGGGCGGTGGTGAGGCGCGGGCGGAAGCCATGTCCACGCTCGCCGGCATGGCGCATCGCCAGTCGAGCGCGCCGGAGATCGGCGACTGGATCGAGGCCGCCGAGGCGGAAGACCTGAACGCTGAGGAAAAGGCAGCCGTGGCGGAATTCCGACGCCACTACACCAACCTGACCTGTCTTCCGTCCGACTTCGTGGAGCGCCAGACACGAACCCGCATGCGCTCCGAACAGCTGTGGCGCGAAATGCGCGAGCGCGGCGACTGGGCTGGCTTCCTGCCGGCGCTGGAAGGCGTGATCGACCTTGCCCGCGAGGAAGCCCATATGCGTGCCGAAGCGCTGGGCCTTGCCCCCTATGACGCACTCATGGAGCAATACGACCCCGGCAATCGGGCCGCTGAGATCACACCGGTGTTCGGTGAATTGAAGACCTTCCTCGTCGATTTCGTGCCGCGGGCCCTGGAAGTGCAGGCGCGCCGTCTCAAGCAGCATCCGCTGCGGCCGCTTTCCGGCTCCTATCCCATCGAGCGGCAGCGCGAACTGGGGCTGGCGATGATGGCGGCCGTCGGATTTGACCTGACGCGCGGCAGTCTTTCAGTCTCGCACCATCCCTTCTGCGGCGGCGTGCCGACGGATGTCCGCATCACCACCCGCTACAAGACCGGCGAATTCCTGTCCTCGCTGATGGGCATTCTGCATGAAACGGGCCACGCCCTCTACGAGCAGAACCTCCCCGCCCGGTGGGCGCATTGGCCCCTGGGCAAGGCGCGCGGCATGGCGATCCACGAGAGCCAGAGCCTGTTCGTTGAAAAGCAGATCGGCCGCAACCCCGCGTTCTGGGAATGGGCCCTGCCGGTGGTCGAGAAGCATCTCGGCGAAAAATGGTCGAAGGACGAGATCCTCGCCCATGTCCACTACGTCGAGCCTGGCCTGATCCGCGTCGATGCGGATGAGGTAACCTACCCCCTCCACGTCATCCTGCGGTTCGAGCTGGAACAGGAGTTGATTTCCGGCACGCTGGAAGCCCGCGACCTGCCGGAAGCCTGGGACGCCCGGATGCGGGCCTATCTCGGTCTTTCAACCATCGACGTGCCGCAGGACGGCCCGATGCAGGATGTGCACTGGCCTTCCGCCGCTTTCGGCTATTTCCCATCCTACACGCTCGGCGCCATGATCGCCGCCCAGCAATGGGCCGCCATCGAAAAGGACATGCCCGATGTGAACGCGCAGATCGCCGCTGGCGATTTCGAGGCGGTCAATGCCTGGCGGCGCGACCGCATCTGGTCGCAGGGCTCACGCTGGTCCACACCGGAACTGATTGAGCGGGCAACGGGCGAGCCGCTCAATGAGTCTCATTTCCTTCGCCACCTGGAAGCGCGCTACGGCGCATAGCTGCGACTACAGCGAAGCCTGGAAGCCCGAACCCCGGCAGCTATTCCGCCGCGTCCCCGAAGGCATTCGCGCCTGCCTCGAACTGGAGGCTGGCGAGCTTGGCATAGACGCCGCCACGTGCCACAAGCTCGGCGTGGGTGCCCGCTTCCACGATACGCCCCTCGTCGAGCACGAGAATGCGGTCGGCCTTGAGCACGGTGGCCAGCCGGTGGGCGATGACCAGCGTCGTTCGCCCCTTCATCAAATGCTCAAGTGCTTTCTGCACCAGCGTCTCGCTTTGGGAATCGAGCGCCGATGTGGCCTCGTCCAGAAGCAGGACCGGCGCATCGCGCAATATGGCGCGCGCGATCGCAACGCGCTGCCTCTGGCCGCCCGAAAGCGTGACACCGCGCTCGCCGACCGGCGTGTCATACCCGTTCGCAAGCTCGCTGATGAAATCATGGGCAAGCGCCGCTTTCGCAGCGGCCTCGATCTCGGCGCGCGAAGCTTCCGGCCGCCCGAAGGCGATGTTCTCGGCGGCGCTCGCCGCGAAAATCGTCACATCCTGCGGCACGATCGCCATGCGCGAGCGAAGCGCATGCGGATCGGCCGAACGCACATCGACGCCGTCCAGCAGGACATGCCCGCCATCGACATCGTAATAGCGCAGCAGCAGCGAGAAAATGGTGCTCTTGCCCGCTCCCGAGGGGCCGACAATGGCAATGGTCTCCCCCGGCTCCACCGCAAAGGACAACCCGTGCAGGGCCGAACGGTCGGGCCGGCTCGGATAGGCGAAGGAAACCTCCTCGAAGGAAACCGCCCCGCGCGGCGGCTGCGGCAAGGCCACGGGATTTGCCGGCGCCACGATGGCCGGCTCTTCCGCCAGAAGTTCGCTCATGCGCTCCGCGGCGCCTGCAGCCTGCGAGAGCTCGCCCCACACTTCCGAGAGAGCGCCCAGCGCCCCGGCCGCCAGCACGGAATAAAGCAGGAATTGACCAAGCGTTCCGGGCGTCATGGCGCCCGAGAGCACATCGCGTGAGCCGAACCAGAGAACCGCGACAACCGACGAAAACGTCATGAAGATGGCGAAGAAAGTGAGGAAGGATCGCGCGAAGATCGACGAACGCGCCGCCGTGAAGGCCGTCTCGATGGCATTCGAAAACTTTCCGCGCACGGCTTTCTCGCCGGTGAATGCCTGGAGCGTGCGCACCGCGCCGATCTGTTCGCTGGCATAGGCCGTCGCCGCGGCAAGTGTGTCCTGCGCAAAGCGTGAACGCCGGCGCACCGAGCGGCCGAAGGCCACGAGCGGGAACACGATCACCGGAATGGCCAGCACCACCAGCAGAGAGAGGCGCGGGCTGGTGACCACCATCATTCCGACAGCGCCGAGCCCCATGATGAGATTGCGCAGCGCCACGGACGCCGTCGCGCCGACCGCCGATTTCACCTGAGTCGCATCCGCCGATAGGCGCGAAACGATCTCGCCTGACTGGACGCTGTCGAAGAAGCCCGGCGAAAGCCGCGTCACATGATCAAACACATCGCGGCGCAGGTCCGCCACCACTCGCTCGCCCAGCGTGATGACAAAGAAATACCGCCCTGCCGAGGCCAGCGCGAGCACGGCGGCCACCACCACCAGCATGGAAAAATAATTGGCGATGAAGATGGAGTCCTGCTCGGAAAAACCATGGTCGATCATGCGACGCACCGCCAGTGGCAGCGTGAGCGTGGCAAGGGCGGCCAGGACAAGAAAGAACACGGCTCCGGCCATCAGGCCCGGATAACGTCCGATATAGGGGAAAAGGCGCCTCAGCGGCTGCAGGGAGCGCCTCTTGACCGCCGTCGCCCTTGCCCCGGTATCCGTGTCGGTACCCGCCATCCGCCCATTCCCTTCAGTCATCGCAATGCCGCGATGGACAAATTGTGCACCGCTCAAGCCTTGTCTTGGCGAAACGCCTGATGTATAGGCTCGCCAACCTCTGCGAAGCCGTAGCCTTCCTTGGCCGCGGCTTCAAGTTTTGAAGATGGGTGCAATTGCCGCAAGAGCGGACGAATTGAAACCCGCCAACCAAGTTCAGGACAGACCGATGAAAGCCGAAATTCATCCCGACTATCACATGATCAAAGTCGTCATGACCGACGGCACCGAGTATGAGACCCGCTCCACCTGGGGCAAGGAAGGCGACACGTTGCAGCTCGACATCGACCCGTCCTCGCACCCTGCCTGGACCGGTGGCCAGCAGTCGCTGGTTGATCGTGGCGGCCGCGTCTCCAAGTTCAAGCAGCGCTATCAGGGCCTGGGCATCTAAGGCTTCACGGCGCCTCGGGCGGCCTCCCCGCCCATCCCCTGCCCGTATTGGCAGGGCGCCGGAAAAGATCGATAAAAAACCCGCCTATTCCGGCGGGTTTTTTGTTTCGGCCCTGTCGACATGGCCCAGGTCCAGATCGGGGTCAATCAGATCGCGCACGCGCTTTTTCAGCGTCCCGGCATCGGGAAATCCGCCGTCGCGCTTGCGCTCCCATATCAGAACGCCATTGCAGGTGATTTCGAAGATACCACCCGTACCGGGCCTGAGCGCCACTTCGCCCAGTTCGGTCGAAAAGGTGGAGAGCAGCTCCTGCGCGAGCCATGCAGACCGCAGGAGCCATTGGCATTGCGTGCAATAGGTGATTGCAACGCGATGACCGCTCACCGTGCTCAGGCCGCGCTGAGCTTGGCGAGCGTGGCGTCGTCCACCTCGAAATTGGCATAGACGTTCTGCACGTCGTCATCGTCTTCAAGCGTGGCGACCAGCTTGAGAATCGACTGCGCGCGCTCCTCGTCCACCGGTGTGCCCGTCTGCGGACGCCAGATCGCCTTCACCGATTCCGCCTCGCCGAGCGCCGCTTCCAGCGCCGACGTCACCTCACCGATATCCTCGAAACCACAGATGATGACATGGCCGTTCTCGTCGGACAGCACATCCTCCGCGCCTGCCTCAATGGCCGCTTCCATCACCTTGTCGGCATCGCCGACACTCGCCGGGTAGACGATCTCTCCCACCCGGTCGAACATGAAGGACACGGAGCCCGTCTCGCCGAGCGAGCCGCCAGCCTTGGTGAAGGCGGCGCGAATATTGGAGGCAGAGCGATTGCGGTTGTCGGTCAGCGCCTCGACGATAACCGCCACGCCACCGGGACCATAACCCTCGTAGCGCACTTCCTCGTAGTTTTCGGAATCGCCGCCAGCCGCCTTCTTGATGGCGCGCTCGATATTGTCCTTCGGCATGGACTGGGCCTTGGCGTTCTGGATCGCCAGACGCAGGCGCGGGTTCATCGCGGGATCAGGCAGGCCGGTCTTGGCGGCAACGGTGATTTCACGCGCCAGCTTGGAAAACATCTTCGAGCGGACGGCATCCTGCCGGCCCTTGCGGTGCATGATGTTCTTGAATTGGGAATGACCGGCCATGGGGCTCCTTCTCACGGTCTTTTGAAAACATCGGGATTGTGGCGCCTTATAGTGAAATTGGCCGCAAACGTCCAGAACCGCGCACCATCGCGCTGCAAGGAAGCCGAAGCGGCAGAACGCGAGACCTGAAGCCACAACCAACGCCACGGGAGATGCCTGCCATGAATGCCCGCATGAACGCACTCCGCATGACCGCCTTTCTGTTATGGATCATCATCGCCATCCCGCTTGCCGCCTCGCTTGCAGCAGCACAGGTGTCGGACCAGGCCCGGCAACGCCCAAGCACCTGCCTCGCCGTCGCGCAGGCCCTTCCCGATGTGATTTACACGTCTTTCACGATGCCCGTGGCGGGACGGGGCGATCCGGTCACGATCACCTATGCGGGCCATTCCACCTATGTGATCCGCACGCCTGCCGGCGTCACCATCGCCACGGACTATTCCGGCGTCTACGGAAATGACCCGCTGCCGCGCGTCGTCACGATGAACAAGGCCCATTCCACCCATTATTCAATGAATCCGGACCCGGCCATCGAGCATGTTCTTCCCGGCTGGGGCGAGAACAGCGAACCGGCCAGCCATTCAGTGATGGTGGACGATGTCTACATCCGCAACGTCACGACGGATATCAACCGCTACGGCCTTATGGAGCCCAACGCTAATTCCATCTTCATCTTCGAGGTCGCGGGGCTTTGCATCGGCCATCTGGGGCATTTGCACCACCGGCTGGAAGACGCCCATTACGCCGCGATAGGCCGCCTGGATGTGCTGATGGTGCCCATTGACGGCGGGCTGACCCTGTCCCTCGACGGCATGAGCGAAATCGCCCGCAGGCTGTCCTCGTCGATCATCCTGCCCATGCACCGCCATGCAACGCCGCTCAGCGAATTCACGAGCCGGATGGGCGCGGGTTTCGATCTGGATTTCCGCGACACGGCCGGCCTGTCGGTCTCCATCGACACGCTGCCCCGCCGCCCCACCATCGTGGTGCTGCGGGGCGTTTGAGCCCGATTCGTGAAACAAGCCCGCTTTATTTCAGCGTCTCTCCGGCAGCAAGCGCCCTGTCGCGCGCCCGCTTGCGCCGCGCCAGCATGTTCAGGCCTTCGACGAGAGCGGAAAAGCCCATGGCCGCGTAGATATAGCCCTTCGGCACGTGGAAGCCCATTCCATCGGCGATCAGCGTCATGCCGATCATCAGAAGGAAGGCGAGCGCCAGCATGACCACGGTGGGATTGGCCGCAATGAAGCGTGACAGCGGCTCGGCGGCGATCAGCATCACGGTGACCGCACTGATGACGGCGATGAACATGATGGCGATCTCGTCGGTCATGCCGACGGCGGTAATGATGGAATCGATGGAGAACACGAGGTCGAGCATCAGAATCTGAACGATCGCCGCGCCCACCGACATCGTCACCTTGCCCATCATGTTTTCCTTGCCGTCCACGGGATCGACCGAATGATGGATTTCCTTGGTTGCCTTCCAGACAAGGAACAGGCCGCCAGCGATAAGGATCAGGTCACGCCAGGAGAACCCGTGGCCGAACAGGGTGAAGACAGGCGCCGTGAGCTGCACGATGAAGGAGATGGTCGCCAGGAGCGCCAGCCGCAGAATGAGCGCGGCCCCAATGCCTATGCGCCGGGCCGAGGCCTGATTTTCAGGCGGCAGCTTGTTTGTCAGGATGGAAATGAAGATCAGGTTGTCGATACCGAGCACGATCTCCAGCACCACGAGCGTGATCAGGGCAACCCAGGCCTCCGGGCTGGAAACGAAGTCGAAATATCCGGCAAGCCATTCCATTGGAGCCCCCTCGATGGAAAATCCTCAACACCGCCCCAGCCAGCCCCATACGGACCGGCAAGGCGGACAGTTCCGCAGAAGTAGGAACAAGGTCCCGTCGCGTCAACGCCAGAAGGCGGGGACGGTTTCCTCTAGGCGCGGCCCCAGCCGCAACGGCGCGATTTTTTCGGCAAGACCGGTGCGGTCGGAAATCTCGACCGCCAGCCCGCAGATCGTTGCCGGCCCGTTGGCCGCCTCGAAGCGCCCCTTGGGCACCTTGGCGGTAAAACGGTTCAACGGCTCGTCCTTGTCCATACCGAGCGAGGAATTGTAGTCGCCGCACATGCCAGCATCGGAAAGATAGCCGGTGCCGCCATCGAGAATCTGATGATCAGCGGTCGGCTGGTGGGTATGCGTACCCACCACGACGCTTGCCCGCCCGTCCACGAAATGGCCGAAGCACATCTTCTCGGAGGTCGCCTCGGCGTGGAAATCGATGATCACCGCATCGGCCTGCTCGCCCAGGGGGCAGGCCGCCAGCACATCCTCCCCACAGGCGAAGGGATCGTCTAGCTCGGGATGCATGAAGACCCGGCCCATGATGTTTGAGACGAGCACACGGGCCCCGTTGCGCGCGATGTAGACGCCCGAGCCCCGGCCGGGCGTTCCCTTGGGAAAATTCGCCGGCCGCAGGAAACGCTCCTCGCGCGGCGCGAAAGTCAGAGCCTCGCGCTGGTCCCAGACGTGATTGCCCGTCGTCACCACATCTGCGCCCGCATCGAGCGTGTTGCGGAAAATCTCCTCGGTAATGCCGAACCCGCCTGCTGCGTTTTCGCCATTCACCACCACGAAATCGAGCCTGAAGTCGGAAATCAGCCCCGGAAGCTTGTCCCAGACCGCCGTCCTGCCGGACCGTCCCACCATATCGCCAAGAAACAGGAATCGCATGGGCTCTTCTATAAAGGCGGAGCGAGGCGACGCAAGCCGCTTTCGGTCAGGATTTCCGCAATTGCCATGTCATGATCCTCGTCAGGCACGCGCTCCACCTCCTGGCAATCGAAGGCGATACCGATCAGCCGCGGCTTGCGGCCCTGCTCGGCAAGCCGCGCTATGGCCCGGTCGTAATAGCCCGCGCCATAACCGATGCGATGGCCGCGCCCGTCGAAGGCCGCGAGCGGTACGAGCATCAGGTCGGGATCGAGCACGGCGGCCTCCGCGTCCGGCCCCTGGGTGCCGAAGCCCATGTCGACAAGCTGCGCGTCGCGCATGAACGCGCGGAAGACGATGGTGGTCTTGTCGAGGATCGCCGGCAGGCAGAGCCGCGCGCCCCGTTCGGCCAGCGCTTCCATGAGGGGGCGCACATCCATTTCGGAGCGCATCGGCCAGAAGCCGGCAACAACTGCGCCGGGGAGCGGCGCGAGCTTGTCCGCCCATCCTGCAAGCGTCTGCGCAGCCTGCGCGCGCCAGGCCGGATCGAGCGCATCGCGCCGCCCGAGCGCTTGCTCGCGGAGTTCCTTCTTGAGGGTTCGGGGAGTTGCGGAGCGAGGCGACATGCCTGCCAGACTAAAGCATTCGGCGGTCAGGGGGAAACACCCGATGTCCACTTAAATGGGGCAAAACAAGAAGATAACGCGTCCTCTATGCGCCCGAAAGGACGCATCGCGCTCCAAGTCACCTGCCCCCCAAAAGGCAAAGGTGGCGATCCACGGCGACCGATGGAATGTTGATCCCGGGAACCTACAATGTAGGTGGGCGCCGTGTGACCAAGCCCACGGGCCGGGTCAGGAACAGCTCCCTTAAGGATCAATAAGGCCCCGGGGATAAGTTTTCCTGTCGGGAAGCGCAGATCGCTGCAGCCAATATAGGGCTCGCCCTGCATCTGCGCCAGTGGCATGATGCCCTTGCACTCGCAATTTTCACCCCATAGTTTCGCTCTCGCATTCTGCGGTTGGATGGCAACAACGGGCACCCGCATAAATGCGGAAAAACAGGGAGATAGAACGGGGCAGCGTTTTCTTGAAACAATGAACCGATCGATTACGTTTTGACTTGAACAACCTCCTGGAAAGAGAACGCATGCGCTTTGAAGGCACGGCGGATTATGTCGCCGACAAGGATTTGATGGTGGCCGTCAACGCGGCAATCGCGCTGGAGCGCCCCCTTTTGGTGAAGGGGGAGCCCGGCACAGGCAAGACGGAGCTTGCCCGACAGGTGGCGGCAAGTCTCGGCCTCGATCTTATCGAATGGCACGTCAAATCCACGACGCGCGCGCAGCAAGGGCTTTATGAGTATGACGCCGTATCGCGCCTGCGCGACAGCCAGTTGGGCGACGAGCGTTTCAACGACATCGCGAACTATATCAAGCGCGGCAAGCTGTGGGATGCCTTTGCAGCCGGGCGCAAGAGCGTTCTCCTGATCGATGAGATCGACAAGGCCGACATCGAGTTCCCCAACGATCTCCTGCAGGAGCTCGATAAGATGGAGTTCTTCGTCTACGAGACCGGCGAAACGATCCGCGCCGTCAACCGGCCCATCGTCATCATCACCTCCAACAATGAGAAGGAGCTGCCCGACGCCTTCCTGCGCCGCTGCTTCTTCCACTACATCCGCTTTCCCGATGCTCAAACCCTGGCCCGCATCGTCGAGGTTCATTATCCGGGCATAAAGCAGAAGCTGGTTTCGGAAGCGCTGACGCAGTTCTACGAAATCCGTGAAATGGCGGGCCTGAAGAAGAAGCCCTCAACCTCCGAGGCGCTGGACTGGATAAGGCTCCTCGTCGCAGACGATGTCCAGCCTGAAGATTTGCGAACAGACGCGAAAAACGCCCTTCCCCGGCTCCACGGCGCATTGCTGAAGAACGAACAGGACGTGCACCTGTTCGAGAAACTCGCCTTCATGGCGCGACGCCAATAGATACAATGTTTGTATGAACAATAGTTATAGAATAATTACGCATTAATCCAATATTCATGTCGAAAATATTAAAAGGAGAATTCAATATATAGTTTTGGATGATTTTTATGAAATATATTTGTTTTTATGTTATTCCATTTCTTCTGATCACCGCTTGCACCGGCGTCGAGGGAGAAAGATATATAGGCGCTCCAGGTTCTGCGATGTGGCACGCAACGGCTTCACCAAGCACCGTGGCAGCCCATTATGGCAGACACTGCATCGCCTACGGGTTCAGACCAGGGTCCGAGGCGTTTGCCCGTTGCCTTCAGGACGAAACCTTGGCTAGCCGCAAACGGGCAGATAGCCGGATAAACGCCGACGCGAACAGGCAGGCATCTGACAACACCCGGATGCACAAACCCGTCGCCCCTGTCGCGACTTCTCCTCTCAACAGCAGAACAAGTTGCCGCAGCTACAAGGGTTCTCTCGCATCCCACACCTATTGCGACACATCCAACTGGTGAAGGCATCACGGACGCAGGCTTAAAGCCTCAAGCGCGGCTGGCCCTTGCAGCGGACGCCTCCCCCGGCAACAGTGAGATGACAGCAGGGGGAGCATCCCCTTCAGGGGCAGATCCGGGGCAGATAGTCCGATGGGGTCATGCCGCAACAATAGGGAACCTGTTCGATGCCAGATATCACGATCCGCCCGCTCGCCAGATCAGACGAAAAGGAATGGCGCCGCCTTTGGACCTCCTATCTGGAGTTCTACAAGACCAGCGTACCCGAGGAAGTCTACGCCAGCACCTGGAAGCGGCTTCACGAGACAGGCGAATACGAGCCGAACGGGCTGATTGCCGAGGTCGACGGCAAGGCGGTTGGTCTGGTGCATTACATGTTCCACCGCACATGCTGGACCATCGGCAACAATTGCTATCTGCAGGATCTCTATGCCGATCCGGAAATCCGCGGCAAGGGCATAGGCCGGGCGCTGATCGAAGCGGTCTACGAGAAGGCCGATGAGGCCGGCGCCGCCAATGTCTACTGGATGACGCAGGACTTTAACGAAACAGCCCGCAAGCTCTATGATCGCATCGCGAAGCTGACGCCGTTCATCAAGTACCAGCGAAAATGAGGCCCGATGTTCATACCCTTCTTCCTTGAGCTCAAGGCGGCGCGCGTGCCGGTCTCGCTGCGCGAGTACCTGTCACTGCTCGAAGGCATGGAGAAGGGCCTCGTCACCTATGACGTGGAAGGCTTCTACTATCTCGCCCGCGCGGCCCTGGTGAAGGACGAACGGCATATCGACCGTTTCGACCGCGTATTCGGTCATGTGTTCAAGGGTGTCGAGGCCGTGACGGGGCCGGAAGGCGTGGACGAACGGCCCATCCCCGAGGAATGGCTGCGCAAGCTCGCCGAAAAGCACCTCACCGAGGAGGAGAAGAAACTTGTCGAGGCCCTTGGCGGCTTCGAGAAGCTGATGGAGACGCTGAAGAAGCGGCTGGAGGAGCAGAAGGGGCGACATCAGGGCGGCAGTAAATGGATCGGAACCGGCGGCACCTCGCCCTTCGGCGCCTATGGCTACAATCCCGAAGGCGTGCGCATCGGCCAGCATGAATCGCGCCACCGCCGCGCGGTGAAGGTCTGGGACAAGCGCGAATTCAGGAACTTCGACGACACGGTCGAACTCGGCACCCGCAACATCAAGGTGGCTCTGAAACGCCTGCGCCGCTGGGTGCGTGAGGGCGCCGAGGAAGAATTCGACCTGCCCGGCACGGTGCAGGCGACGGCCGAGCATGGCTATCTGGATGTGCGCACCCGTCCTGAGCGTCGCAACGCCGTGAAGCTCCTGATGTTCTTCGACGTGGGCGGCTCCATGGACGACCATATCCGCATCGTGGAGGAGCTTTTTTCGGCGGCGCGCGCCGAGTTCAAGCACATGGAATATTTCTACTTCCACAACTGCCTCTATGAAGGCGTGTGGAAGGACAATCGCCGCCGCTATTCCGAAGTGACCCCGACGCCTGACGTGCTTCACAAATACGGCCCCGACTACAAGGTGATCTTTGTCGGCGACGCCTCCATGAGCCCCTACGAGATCGCCTATCCCGGCGGCTCGGTGGAGCACTGGAACAAGGAGGCGGGACATGTCTGGCTCGACCGTGTGCTCGCGCAATGGCCGAACACGATCTGGCTGAACCCGGTGCCGGAAAAGCACTGGGGCTATACCCATTCCATCCAGATGCTGCGGGAGATTTTCACAAACCGCATGTATCCGCTCACCCTGTCAGGCCTGGAAGCCGCCACGCGGGAGCTTTCACGCAAGCATTGAGCGCAGCGCCGGCAGGCGCAAGATCGGAGCTAAAGTAGACAGAACATGTGACGCGCAACCGTTCCGGTCATGCCCGGCGGCTCCTCGCAACAGCGCTTCCAGGTTTGAAGCCCTCAGCCTCCCGCCCGGTGAACATCCTGAGCTTGCCGAACGGCGACCCCACGTACAGCCCCGTTTTATGCCACCCCGCGCCGCCCGACCATCCGGCGCCCGGCAGGATGCTGGCCACGGGCTTCGTCGCCGGCGCGGATATGCCCGGAATGCTCTCCGCCGAAGATCAGCTGGAGAAAATCGATCAGCCATTGCTTCAAATGCTGGTCCCAGATGAGCCTGCCGCCCAGATGATCACGGCCGGGCTGCGCACCCGGCATGACGAAGCGCTGCGCGCCGCGCACCACCCATCGCTGCATCATCGCGCGTGTCAACTCGCCGTGGAACTGCACGCCCCAGGCGTTTTCTCCGTATCGGAAAGCCTGGTTGGGATAATGCTCGGCGGTGGCAAGCAGGGTCGCGTCGCGTGGCAGCGAAAAGCCCTCGCGATGAAACTGATAGACCATCTCGGGCCAGTGCAGGAGCCGCCGGCCTTCTTCCGTCGCCCGAAGAGGATACCAGCCGATTTCCACCAATCCGCCGTCGTGGCCCTTCACCTGCCCGCCCAAATGCTTCACGAGCATTTGCGCACCGAGACAGATACCCAGGAAAGGCTTGTTTTCACGGAGAGGCACTTCGAGCCAGTCGGTCTCGCGGCGCACATAATCCTCATGATCGTTTGCGCTCATCGGTCCCCCGAAAACCACCGCGCCGGCATAGTCTTTCAGCGTGTCGGGAAGCGTCTGGCCAAGCGGCGGCCGCCGTACGTCGAGCACAAAGCCGCTGGACTGCAAGACCTGCCCGACCCTCCCCGCGCTCGACGTCTCCTGATGCAGAACGATGAGGATCTTGCGACTGGGTCCGGTTTGCATGGCTTGCTGGCTAGTTCCGGCTGGTTTTTTCCTGGATTTCCTGACGAAGCAGCACCCGATCGCGGCTGTCGACCCCGATCAGTTCGGCCACGCGCCAAACGAGATTATCCTCAAGCTCGTGCATTTCGCCATCCGCAAAGACGATACCCCACATGAGACCGATAAACGCCTTGCGGGCATCGGCATCGAGATGCCGCTTGAGAACACTGGTGAACGCGTAGAGATCGACCGCTTCCTGCTCGGCCTTTTCCCCCGCCTGCATCAGTTGTTCAAGCTCCGCGCCGCTTACATTGTATGTTTCCGACAGGATTTCCCGCAACCGCTTCATCTCCGCATCCTCGCGGATGCCATCCGCATCAAGCACGGTGAAAAGAAGGGCCGCAGCGGCCACGCGCGGATCGTCATCCGGCGAAATCCGCTTCTCGCGGGGCCCGCCGGGGAGGTCTTTCAGGAAAGAGAGAATGCTGTCGAACATGAGCCTTGCAGTGCCGGTGCCTGAACCGCGGCGAGCCTCGTTCGAAGGCGAATCGCCGCTGTCTTCCTCTTTAAAATAGGCGGAAGCCGCCCTGCGTCGAGCCACTTGTTTCCTTTTCCGGCTCCACACCCGGATCGTCTGGGGAAGGCGGGGCGATGGGTGTTTCCCGTTCCTCTACCGCAGCGGCGTTTTCCGGAACCGGCTTACCAGCGACAGCAGCCGCTTCCGCGGGCTTCGGCGAAACAGCCTCTTCGGGGCCGGGGGTCACGGGTTTGTCCGACAATGGCGACTGCCCGGCGTCCACTTCGATCACGACCGGTTCCTGCATCGTGGCGGCGTCGCCCCTCAGCGGCACCTCTGGCTCGGGCGCAGGAATGGCGGGCGGCGTGAAATCCTCCTCGCCCTCGATCACCTGTGCCAGACGCTCTATGGGTGTGCGCCATTCAAACGCATCGAGCTTGCCGGTCACCGGAGAGATGGGCGCCCAGCGCTCTGAAACGAAGCCATCGGCCACCCATGCGGGATCGCGCGGCGCACGCAGCGCCTTGGCAAGCCACTGCCTGACACGGCCCTGGTCGCCGGTCTCGGCCTCTTCGATGTCAGCCATGAGCAGATAGACCGCCTCGCGCGGCCCAAGACGCGCGGCAGCCTCGCAGGCTTCGCGCGCCAGTTTGAACTCGCCGGCATCGAGCGCCGCCCGTCCGACGACGAGCGAGGATTCGGCATTGTTCTGCTTCAGCGATTCCAGACGCTTGGCCCGCGTCAGCCTGTCCTGCACGGAATCGCCGGGTCGCGCATGGATATAGACATCGGCAACCTCGGGGTGCGGCTCCTTCTTCCAGACGCTTTCCAGCACCTTGGAACCCTTGCGCAGCTCATTGAGACGGAACAGCGCCCGGCCAGCCACCAGCGCAGCCGGCACGAAATCGGGCCGCAGCTTGTGGGCTTCGAGCGCCGACGCGCGGGCAGCCTGCGGATCGCTGTCCAGAATATCGTTGGCCTTGGCCGTAAGAAGCACGGCACGGCGGCGGGATGCCGCCTCCTTTGCCGTCGTTCCGGACGGCTTGCGCCCGTCAAGCAGCTTTATCGCGCCGTCCCAGTCTCCCTCAGCGGTCTTGCCTTCAAGTGCCGCCGTCGCCGCCCATTCGAGTTGCGGGGCGGCTTCTGCCGCGCGTTCGGCATAATGCCGCGCGGCCTCACGCTCGCCCATGCGCTCGGCCTCCAGATAAAGCCCGCGCAGACCGAGCAGGCGCATCTCCGGGTCGTCCAGCATGGCGGTGAACTTCTCGCGAGCCGCGTTGCGATCCCCATCAAGCAGGGCAGCCTGCGCATCAAGGAGGTGGATCAGCGGCTCCTGATCGGAAGAAATGAGCTTGGCTGCCTGCTGGCTCATGCGTCGCGCAAGCCCGCCATCGCCCGCACCCGCCGCGATCATGCCCGTGGAAAGCGCCTGATAGCCTCGATCACGCCTGCGCACCCGAAAATAGCGGGCCACCGTGTAGGGGCTCGTCCAGATGCTGCGCACGAGCCACCACAACACCATGATCGCCGCGACCAGCGCCACGACGGCCACCGCCGCCGTCATCAGCGAAACCTCGTAGCGATTGCCGGCGAAAACGAGATCGAGCTGCCCCGGCCTGTCGGCCAACCAGGCAAAGCCCAGCCCGAGCAGGAAAATGACAACGAGATAAAAGAGAACGCGGAACATCTGCGCTATGCCCCCTTGAGCGCATTGGAAAGCGCCTTGTCGAGCGCTTCATCAGCGGCCTGCCGGGCTTCGAGCTTACGAGCGAAATCGGCTGCAGCCGCCTTCCCCGCTTCCGGCAGGGTCGCATATTCGGCCAGCGCCTTGCGATAGTCATTGGCGATCACCGCCGCTTCCATACGGGCGGCAATTGCCGGCGGCTCGCTGCCTTCCACACTGCCCACCGGACGCACCACCACGAGGGAGCGGGCACTGGCCATAAGGCTGTCGATCATGCCACCGTCGCTTGCCGCAGAACGATTGGCCGCCTGCACGATGCTGCTTGCCACCCGCGGAGCCTCGACCGCTAGGCTGGCGCGGCTTGGAAGACCGGTTTCAGCGAAGGGGCGCAACGCTTCCAGCGCGCTCGCCTCACCTTCCGGCGCAACCGCGGCAAAGGCATCGAGTTCGCCAGAGAAGGATGAGCCGCGATCCACGGCCGATTTCAACGCCGTCGCCGCCATGATGGCAGCCAGCTTCGAGGCACTGCCGCCTTCCTCGACACGCTCTTTCAAGGTTGCAAGCTCATTGCCGAAATTGGCGAGCGCGGCGGCATTGTCGGAGGCCGACTTCGCGGCCTGATCGGCGTTCGAGGACACCTTGCCCAGTTCCACCTGCAATTCCGCGACCTGCCGGGAAACCGGCTCGACGGCGGCGCTCACGGCGCCTGCATCGAGGCCGGAGGGTCCTGCTTCCTCGATCTTGGCGACACGCGCCGAAAGCGCATCGAGGCCCGGCCCTTCGCCAGCCCCACCAGAGGAGACCGATTGCTGGAGGGTGGAAAGCTCGGTACTCAGCGCGGAAATGCGTCCGTCCAGCGAATTGGCGAGATCGGTCGCCTGCGCGAGCGCGGCACTCACGTCTGCGCCGTTTGAGGCCTGGAGAGCCTCCTGTTGATCGTTGAGCTTGGTCTCGAGCGCAGCAAGCTGCTGGCGCAGCGTTTCAACGGCCGGGTCGGCAGTCTTCGGCTCGGGTCTCAGGCCGGGCAGAAGACCCGACCATTGCAGGCCTGCCGCAAGAGCCAGCGCAATCACGCCGCCGGCGACGCCAGCCCCGAACATACCGCCCACGCCACGCCCGGAAGGCTTGGCCGTTGCCGCGGGGTTAGCGGCAGCCGCCTTTTCCTGTCGCGGCTTGTCGCTCCCTGATGTTCCGGTCCCCGAAGACGCCCGCCCGAATTCGCCCGGTTTGCCGGCGGCATCGCTCGAGACCTTCTCCTTTTCCGGGCTCGCGGGGCTGGACGGCTGCATGGTTCCGGCCTTTTCAGCCGGTGCGCTCGCATCCGCTCCGGGCTTTGCAGGCTGGGCAGGCCGGGCAGGCCGGGCAGGCTCTTTTGCCGCCGTACTGCCATCCGCCGTCTCACGCTTGACCTGATCCGGATCGAGGTCGATCGTCACCGGTTCCCGCTCGGTTTTGGAATGGCGCGTTCTCGGCGTTTTGACCATCAAGCGACTCCGCTGGCAAAAGACAAATCCGGCGCCTTGTGCGGCGCATATGAAGTCCTATCACACCAACATGTGGTGAAAACAGGGGCTGACGCGCTCAGCCTTTCGACGTAAGCAGCGAAAGAAGGCTCTCTTCGCTCGGAGAAACCGCAATTTCGGCCCTTTTCGGAGCGATTGGCTGCAAGGCATCGGCGATGCGCTGCGACAGGCAATAAAATGTCGCACCCAAAAGTTTCGTTCGAATGAAAGGGTCTCGCATCAACCGGCAGAATTGCATCGCGCCATTCGCGGAATGAAGCAGCACCGCATCGACCGGCGCTTCGCCCAAAACCTCCTCGATCTCGGCCGCCGACGGCTCCAGCGGCAGCGTATCGTAGATTTCGATCAGCCGGGGGATATGCCCCGCCGCCTTCAGGCGCATTTCGAGCACGTCCCGGCGCACCCGTCCGCACAGCACGGTGACATGGCAAGGTGCCGCGAAATCCGCGTCGATCCGCCTGGCGAGGCCTTCCGCATCGCCGGCACCTTCGTCCACCACGTCAAGCCCGGCAGATCGCGCCTCGCGCGCCGTCCTCATGCCCACGGCATAGACCGGCTTCTCCTTTAGCGCATCGAGAATTGAGCCCGGTGCATGGCGTATTGCATTGGGGCTCGTGACGGCAACGACATCCACCGGCATTTCCGCAATGGCGGGGTGCAACGGCACGGTTTTCGTCAGCGGCAAAACCAGCGGCTCGAACCCGCTGTCGATCAGCCGCGCCCTCGTTTCGGCTGCGCCCGGTTCAGGCCGCGTGACGAGCACCCGCATGGGTCACGTCCAGCTCTCGAAGAAGCGCGTTCCAGCCTTCTCCCGGATCGCGCCGCCCAGCGCCGCCCCGATACGCGCGGCATCGACTGCTTTGCCCGCATCGGAAATCTCGTGCACTTCACGCCCGTCCGGGGTCAGGACCATGCCGTGGAAACGCAGTGCGTCTCCGTCCACTCGGGCGAGCCCGGCTATAGGGGTCCGGCATGAGCCGTCGAGTGTGCCGAGAAAAGCTCGCTCGCAGGCAAGTTCGGCCCCGGTCGGCCCATGATGTATCGCGGCAACCATCGGGCCGATGCGGGCATCGCCGATGCGGCTTTCGATGCAGATCGCCCCTTGCCCCAGGGCCGGCGGGAAGCGGGCTGGATCCATCACCTCGCTCGCCACATGCTCCATGCCGAGCCGCTTGAGGCCGGCAAGGGCGAGCAAGGTGCCTTCCGCTACGCCTTCCTCGAGCTTGCGCAGCCGGGTCTGGACATTGCCGCGAAACATGCCGACCTCCAGGTCCGGCCTTAACCGCAGCACCAGCGCCTGCCGACGCAGCGAGGAGGTACCGAGTTTGGCCCCATGCGCAAGATGTTCAAGGCTCGCCACGCTGCGCCCGATGAACACATCGCGCACATCCTCGCGCTCAAGGAACGCGGAGATTTCCAGCCCATCCGGCAAGACGGTCGGCATGTCCTTGGAAGAATGCACGGCCAGATCGATGCGCCCGTCAAGCAGCGCCTCCTCGATCTCCTTTGTAAAGAGTCCCTTCCCGCCCACCTGCGCCAGGGGCCGGTCGAGGATGCGGTCGCCGGCGGTGGAGATGACGACGATCTCGAACTTCTCCTCCGGCAGGCCGTGGGTGGCCATCAGCCTGGCGCGCACTTCCGCTGCCTGCGCCACGGCCAGCGCGCTGCCGCGCGTCCCGATCTTCACCATATCCGTTTGCATGCCGTCTCGTCCGTGCTAACCCGCATCCGAACCGGATGCTCCTCTCCCCTAACGGGGATTGGTCGCGACGGCAACATGAGTGGGTAAGGCTGAATGACGCGCATCCTTGGCATCGAGACGAGTTGCGACGAGACGGCGGCTGCCGTGATCGAGGACGATGGCGGCGCACACGCAATCCTCTCCCCGAGAATCCTGTCGAATGTCGTTCTGAGCCAGATCGAAGAGCACGCGGCCTTCGGCGGCGTGGTGCCTGAAATCGCTGCGCGCGCCCATGTGGAAGCGCTCGATGGCGTAATCGAAGCCGCCCTTGCGGAAGCGGGCGTACCACTCGATGCCATTGACGCCGTGGCCGCCACGGCGGGGCCAGGTCTTATCGGGGGGCTGATCGTCGGACTGACCACGGCGAAGGCGCTTGCCGCCGCCGCCGGCAAGCCGCTCATCCCCGTCAACCACCTCGAAGGCCACGCGCTGACCGCGCGGCTGACGGACGGGCTGGAATTTCCTTATCTCCTGCTTCTGGTTTCCGGCGGTCACACGCAGATCGTCCATGTGGCTGGCGTGAGCCGGTACGCGCGCTGGGCTTCCACCATCGACGACGCGCTGGGCGAAGCCTTCGACAAGACCGCAAAGCTGCTCGGCCTGCCCTATCCCGGCGGCCCGAGCGTCGAGACGGCGGCTTCGAGGGGAAATCCGCGCCGTTTCAGCTTTCCCCGACCGCTCAAGGGCGAGGCCCGGCCCGACTTTTCCTTCTCCGGGCTGAAAACCGCCGTGCGCCGCGCCGCAACGGAACTCAGCCCTCTCTCGGATCAGGACGTCGCAGACATTTGCGCGTCCTTCCAGCGCGCCGTGACCGAGACCCTGTCCGACCGCGTGGCCAGAAGCCTCGAACGGTTCCGCTCCGAACATCCCGACCTTGAAGCCCCCGCGCTCGTCGTGGCCGGCGGCGTTGCCGCCAATCAGGCGATTCGCGCCGCACTTGAGGACCTTTGCCGCGATCATGGCTTCCGCCTCGTCGCTCCGCCGATCAAACTGTGCGGCGACAACGCGGCGATGATCGCATGGGCAGGCATGGAACGACTCAAGGCCGGGCTGGTGGAGCAAGACGCCCTTTCCTTCGCCCCTCGCCCACGCTGGCCGCTCGACGCAAGTGCCGCCCCGCTCTTCGGCGCGGGCAAGAGAGGAGCCAAGGCATGACCTTTTCCCGCGCTGCTTCCTGGACCATAAGCGTGCTCGGCGCCGGCGCGTGGGGCACGGCCCTTGGCGCAACCATGCTTTCGGCGGGCCATGCCGCGAGGCTCTGGGCCCGCGATCCTGCTCTTGTCGATGAAGTCAATGCCGACCGTCGCAACAGTCGCTATCTGCCCGGCATTGAACTCGACCCACGGCTTGCCGCAACCACCCGTATGGAGGAAGCGCTTCAGGATGCGGATTGCATTCTGGCCGTGACACCCGCCCAGAGCCTGCGCGTTGTTCTTGAAGCGGCAAGGCCGCATATTCGGGAGAATGTGCCCGTCGTTCTGTGCGCCAAGGGCATCGAACGCGAGACCGGCCGCCTCATGTCGGAAATCGCCGCCGAGATCCTGCCCGAAAATCCCGTGGCCGCACTCTCCGGCCCGAGCTTTGCCGCCGACCTCGCGCGCGGCCTGCCCACCGCCGTCACCGTGGCGGCTGAAGACGCGGGCCTGGCCGCAAGGCTCGCCGAACGCCTGTCGGCCCCGCATCTGCGTTGCTATTCGACCGACGATCTGAAGGGTGTGGAGATCGGTGGCGCCCTGAAGAACGTGCTCGCCATTGCCGCCGGCGCGACGAGTGGCGCGGGACTGGGCGCCAGCGCCGGGGCAGCTCTCATAACGCGCGGCTTCGTGGAACTGCGCCGCGTGGGCGCGGCCTTCGGCGCGCGGCCCGAAACCCTGATGGGCCTTTCGGGCCTCGGCGACCTCATCCTCACCTGCGGCTCCGAGCAGTCGCGCAACTTCGCCTATGGCGTGGCGCTTGGGCGCGGTGAAAGCCTTGAAGGCCGCCCGCTCGCCGAAGGCGCACACACGGCCGGGGTCGCCGCACGCATCGTGCGGGAGCGCGGTCTGGAAGCACCAATCATCGAAAGCGTCACCGAGCTTCTGGCCGGCCGCATCACCGTTGAAAAGGCCATGCGAGCCCTGCTTGCGCGGCCGCTGAAAAGCGAAAATTGAGACCGCGAAAAGGGAGAGCCATGATTTTTGCTATCATCTGCAAGGACAAGCCGGGCCATCTGGAAACCCGCATGAACACGCGCCCGGCGCATGTGGATTATCTGAACGGCCTGAACGCCGCCGGAACGCTCAAATTCGCAGGCCCCTTCCTCGATGACGCCGGCAAGCCCTGCGGCAGCCTGGTCGCGGTGGAGACGACCGACAAGGCAGGAGCCGAACTGATCGCGGCGGGCGACCCTTACGCCCTTGCCGGCCTTTTCGAATCCGTCGAAATTCAGCCTTGGAACTGGGTCTTCAACAATCCGGAGAATGCGTGATGGCCTATTGGCTGTTCAAGTCCGAGCCTTCCAGCTGGTCATGGGAGATGCAGAAGAAGAAGGGCGACAAGGGCCAGGAATGGGACGGCGTGCGCAATTATCAGGCGCGCAACAACATGCGTGAGATGAAGATCGGCGATCTCGGCTTCTTCTACCATTCGGTGAAGGAGACGAGCGTGGTCGGCATCGTCGAGGTGTGCGGGCTTGCCCACCCCGATTCCACCACCGACGATCCGCGCTGGGAATGCGTTGACATCAAGGCTGTGAAGGACATGCCGAAAGCCGTGACCCTGGCCGACATCAAGGCAAATCCCAAGCTTGCGGAAATGATCCTGGTTAACAATTCGCGCCTTTCCGTCCAGCCCGTCGGCAAGGCGGAATGGATTGAAATCTGCCGTATGGGCGGGCTCGACAAAGCCCCGTGAGAGCCCCCGGAAAGGCAATATGAAGCGCCTCACCGCCGATGGCGCGGAGAGTTTCATCCGCGCCAACACCGCGCTTTCGCGGCCGCCTCATGTTCCCGAGATCGTCCTGCACCTCGCCGATGAGGCGCACGATCTGTGGCATCGCACCGAAGAGGAACTGGCCGGCATTGGCTTGCCGCCGCCCTTCTGGGCCTTCGCCTGGGCCGGTGGTCAGGGGCTTGCCCGCTATGTTCTGGATCACCCCGAAACCGTGCGCGGCAAAACCGTCCTCGATTTTGCAAGCGGCTCGGGCCTCGTCGCGATCGCTGCTGCCAGGGCAGGTGCCGGAAGCATTCTCGCCGCCGACATCGACCCCTTCGCAGAACCCGCCTGCCGGCTCAACATGGCGGCCAATGCGGTCACCTTCGATATCACGGCCAGGGACCTGATCGGATATCCCGGCGAATGGGATGTGGTGCTGGCAGGCGATGTTTTCTACGATCGCGCCATGACCGGGGCGCTGGTTCCATGGTTTGAAGCTCTTGCCGCCAACGGCACGATCATCCTCGTGGGCGATCCCGGCCGCAGCTATCTGCCAAAAGCACGGCTTTGCGAATGCGCGGTTTATTCCGTGCCTGTTACCCGCGCATTGGAAGATGCCGAGGTCAAACGCACCACCGTCTGGCAATTTTCTTGACCTGCAGCGCACACCGGGATTCAATCCGCGCGCCATCACCCTGCACGCCATCACCTGGAGAAAAACCATGGACTTCGCCGGCCTGAACTATGTTGCGATTCCTCTCGCAGCTGTCGCCGCTTTCCTTTTCGGCGCGCTCTACTACGGCTTCCTGGGAAAATCATGGATGCAGGCCGCCCGCATCAATCCGCAGCAGGGCAAGACCCCGCTCACCCCTTTCATCACCGGCTTCATTGCCGAGCTCATCATGGCCTGGGTTCTGGCCGGCGTGATCGGCCATCTGGGCGCCGGCCAGGTCACCCCGCTCAACGGCATCATTTCCGGCGCGTTCATCTGGTTGGGCTTCATCGCCACCACCATTGCAACGAACCAGCGCTACCAGGGCTTCGGCTGGACGCTGACGGTGATCGACGCCGGCCACTGGCTGGGTGTAGCGCTCATCATGGGCGGCATTATCGGATGGCTCGGCGTATGAGGAACACCGCGCTCGCAATTCCTGGAGATCATATCAAAAACCTCATCATTGATGTCCTAGACATCAATGATGAGTTATTGTATATGGATGCTCTGACGGAGCGCCAATGATCACCGCAGCACAAATGCGCGCCGCCCGCGCCCTTCTGGGGATTGACCAGAAGCAACTGGCCGAACTCGCCGGGGTATCACTCCCCACCATCCAGCGCATGGAGGCGAGCGAGGGCAATGTGCGCGGCGTGGTAGACACGCTTTCCAAGGTGGTCGAGGCGCTGGGCGAGGCCGGCATCGAGCTCATCGGCGACAATGCGCCGAGCATCGGCACGGGCCGCGGCGTACGCTTCAGGGAAGCGACCGCCTTGAAACCCAGAACCGTCTGAACATGCAACGGCGACCGCCAGCCTGATGCCGACGGCCCCGCTGCCGACGGCATGAGGAAAGTGGCGATGTCCGCCCGCACGAAACAGAATTCCGCCTTTAGCGCGCTTTTCACCCCGAAACTCGTCACCGTGCTCCGCGAGGGCTACGGCTTCGACGCCTTCAAGGCCGACCTGATTTCGGGCCTGACGGTGGCGATCATCGCGCTGCCGCTTTCCATGGCGATCGCGATCGCATCCGGCGTCCCTCCCGAACGCGGCCTTTACACCGCCATCGTCGGCGGGTTTCTCGTTTCCCTGCTGGGTGGCAGCCGGTTCCAGATCGGCGGGCCGGCGGGCGCCTTTATCGTTCTTGTCTTCGCCACGGTACAGACGCAGGGTGTCGAAGGCCTGCTCCTCGCCACCTTCCTATCGGGCATCTTCCTGCTTGCGGTCGGCTTTCTTCGACTTGGCACCTTCATCAAATATGTGCCCTACCCGGTAACGGTCGGCTTCACCTCGGGCATTGCCGTCATCATTCTGGCGAGCCAGCTGAAGGACCTGTTCGGGCTGACGCTCGCGGGCGCGGAACCCGGTCCGTTCATCCCCAAGATAGAGGCGCTCGCCAAGGCCGCACCCACCTTCAACCTCGCTGCCCTTCTGGTCGCCGCCGGTTCAATCGCCATCATCGTCGGCCTGCGCCGGTTTCGGCCCGGTTGGCCGGGCTTCCTCATCGCGGTGGTTTGCGCAACCCTTGCCGCCTGGCTGTTTGGCCTGCCGGTCGAAACCATCGGCACACGCTTCGGCGGCATCCCGCAAATGCTTCCCGCTCCGCATCTGCCCGACCTTTCACCTGACAAGATCGTCGCCGTCCTTCCCGCCGCGCTCTCCTTCACCCTGCTTGGCGGCATCGAAAGCCTGCTTTCAGCCGTCGTTGCCGATTCCATGACCGGGCGCCGCCACCGCTCCAATTGTGAGCTTGTGGCCCAGGGCGTCGCCAATATCGGCTCGGCACTCTTCGGCGGCATCTGTGTCACCGGCACCATCGCCCGCACGGCGGCGAATGTCCGCGCCGGTGCGCGCGGCCCAGTCTCAGGCATGCTGCATTCGCTGTTTCTGCTGGCCTTCATGCTGGTAGCCGCGCCGCTCGCACGCTTCATCCCGCTCGCCGCTCTTGCCGGCATTCTGGCGGTGGTCGCGTGGAACATGGCCGAAAAGCACCAGTTCGCCGCTCTCCTGCGCTCCTCGAGAGGCGATGCGGTGGTGCTTCTGATCACCTTCCTTCTGGTCGTCTTCCGCGACTTGACCGAAGGCATTGTCGTGGGCTTCGGCCTCGGCGCGCTGCTCTTCCTCCATCGCATGTCGGAGGCCGTGCGCGTCGAACACGGCATCGCCTCGATCACCGACCGGCCGGACAATGGAGAAGAACCCTACGCGCCCGACATCGCCACCGACGAATCCGTTGTGGTCTACCGCATTTCAGGCGCGTTCTTCTTCGGCGCGGCCGCCGCGGTGGGCGCAGCCCTCGACAGGATCGGCGGCAAGCCCCGCGCCTATGTTATCGATATCTCGTCGGTGCTGATGCTGGATTCCACCGCCGCAGCCACCATCGAAGGGTTTGTACGCAAGGCACGTCAGGCAGAAGCAAGCGTCTACCTCGTGGGAGCCAATCCGCAGATCAGGAAGCTCTTGCGCACCCACGGCCTTCGTCCCCCGCACCTTCGCTTTTACGGGGCATTGAAGGATGCCGTGGCCGCGGCTCGCAGGCAGAGCCAGGCTGCGGCCTGAAGCAGAGGACAAGGAGGATGGGAACGCTTATTTCGGCGCTCCGCCTTTCTTTTCCTCCAGCGAGTGCCGCATAATCAGCGGCATCTGGCTCATCGTGAAAAGAATGGTGATCGGCATGATGCCCCACACCTTGAAGGCGACCCAGGTGTCGGTGGAGAACATCCGCCAAACCACCTCGTTGACTACGGCGAGAAACAGGAAGAACACCCCCCAGCGCAGCGTGAGCTTGCGCCACCCTTCCGCATCGAGCTTGAAAGCGGAATCGAAGACATAGCCAAGCAGCGACTTGCCGAAAAAGAGCCCGCCGAGCAGTACTCCGCCAAACAGCGTGTTGACGATGGTCGGCTTCATCTTGATGAAGGTTTCGTTGTGCAGATAGAGCGTCAGCGCGCCGAAAACGAGCACCACCACACCCGAAACCAGCGGCATGATAGGCAGGCTGCGGGTGAGAAGCCAGGAGACGACCAGCGCCACGACGGTCGCCACCATGAACAGGCCGGTTGCCATGAAGATCGGCCCGCCGAGCGCTGTCAGCGCAGGAAAGCGCTCTGCCAGCCATTCGCCGCGAGCATTGACGAAGAAGAAGACCAGAAGCGGACCAAGCTCGAGGGCCAGCTTCAACAGCGGGTTCAGTTCCTTGCGCTTCGGATCCGAGGGATCGCGCTCGAATAGATCGCTCATGGGCGAAACTCCTTGGATTCAATACGAGGGGCGCCCATCCGGTCAGGCCAATCCCGCGATTGCCTTGGCGAAGTCGCCGGCAGAGAAGGGCTCGAGATCGTCCACCCCCTCACCGACGCCGATGAAATAGACCGGCAGCTTGTGCTTGGCGGCGATCGCCACGAGGATGCCGCCCCGCGCCGTGCCATCGAGCTTCGTCATGACCAGCCCGTTGACACCCGCCACATTGCGGAAGATTTCCACTTGGTTGAGCGCATTCTGACCGGTGGTGGCATCGACCGTCTGCAACACGGTGTGCGGCGCTTCAGGATCCTGCTTGCCGAGCACGCGAACGATCTTCTCGAGTTCGGCCATCAGCTCTGCCTTGTTCTGCAAGCGGCCGGCCGTATCGATGATCACCACATCCGATCCCGCTTCCTTCGCCTTTTCATAGGCGTCGAAGGCGAGGCCCGCCGCATCCGCGCCGAGCTTGGAGGAGACGACCGGCGAGTTCGTCCGCTCGCCCCAGATCTTCAGCTGTTCGATTGCCGCCGCGCGGAACGTATCTCCCGCCCCGAGCGTCACCGAAAGCCCACCCTCGGTCAGCTTGGCGGCGAGCTTGCCAATGGTGGTGGTCTTGCCTGTTCCGTTGACGCCGACGACGAGGATCACATGCGGTTTGTGTGACAGGTCGAGCTCGAGCGGCCTGGCGACCGGCGCCAGAACCTTCTCGATCTCCTCGGCCATCACCGCCTGAACTTCATCGCCGGAAATATCCTTGCCGTAGCGGCCCGAGGCCAGCGCATCGGTAACGCGCATCGCGGTTTCAAGGCCAAGATCGGCGCGCAGGAGCACGTCTTCGAGATCCTGAAGCGTGTCTTCATCCAGCTTCCGCTTGGTGAAGATGCCGGCAATGGAATCGCGCAGTTCCCGCGAGGATCGCGACAACCCCTCGCGCAGCCGCTGGAACCAGGGCTTTTTGGGCTCCGCCGCAGCCGGTTCCGGAACAAGCTCGCGCCCCCGCTCCACGACCTTCGAGACGGTGACCTTGCCGGCCGGAGAAGGGGCAACCGGTTCTTCGTTCGCCACTGGTTCAGGAGGCGAAATCTCCGCGTCATCCGTTTCCCCCGCAGGCGCGGAGGGCGCGCCGGCAGGCGGATGAAGGGCGGGCTCGACCGGTTGGGGTGCAGGCTCCGCCGCCGCGGCATCATTCGCCACAGGCGCGACATCGCCTGCCCCGCGCGATCCTGCATCCTCGTCTTCTGCCCACTCATGGGAAGAACGAGACGCGGGCATGGCATCTGAAACTTCCGCCTTTGGCTCTGGCTCTGGCTCTGGCTCTGGCTCTGGCTCTGGCTCTGGCT
>SWCH01001159.1_pt1 | contig 33177 bp, 29 predicted proteins | sample 4690051 | NCBI WGS metagenome assembly SWCH01 (sample SAMN10267282, study PRJNA491770) | bioreactor metagenome | isolation source: DHS bioreactor inoculated with | place: Japan: off Shimokita Peninsula | reverse complement strand
ATTAGGGAAGTTTCTTGTTGCGTGCCTAATTGACAATTCATTGTTAGCCGGCGTATCACCTGAACCAAAGCATGGACCGCAGTAGGCTGACTTTATAAGAACACCGGCAGACATCAAATCAGCGACGGTCCCATTTTTAACTAATTCCATGTAAGCTGGTTGGCTCCCCGGATACACACTCATTGAAAATATGTCATTTCCTATGGATTTACCCTTCATGATATCAGCTGCAGCAACAATACTGTCAAAAGTACCTCCAGAACATCCAACTATAATACCTTGGTCAACATGAATATCTCCATTTGTTATTTTGCTCATAAGATCTATTTTGACATCATTGGAATCAAATGTTATTTTGCTGTCTTCTTCTATTTTTGCAAATATATCTTTAGGGTTTTTCTTTAATTCTTCTATTGTATATACATTGCTTGGATGAAAGGGAAGCGCAATTGACGGTTTTATTTTAGATAAATCCACTTCAACAAGTCCATCATACATAGCAATAGCTTCCGGTTTTAGCTGAGTATAATCATTTTTTCTACCATGAATTTCATAATATTCTTTAACTTTTTCATCTGTTTCCCATATGGAGCTCCAGCATGTAGTTTCAGTTGTCATAACATCAATTCCATTTCTATATTCAACTGGCAGGTACTCTATACCATCTCCTATAAATTCCATTACTTTATTTTTTGCAAAATTATTTTTATATACTGCTTTAATAATGTTCAATGCTACATCATGCGGACCAACCCCGGGATTAGGTCTACCTTTTAAATAAATTGCTATTACGTCAGGGTATTTGAAATCATAGGTTTGTTCAAGCAGCTGTTTAGCAAGCTCTCCTCCACCTTCTCCTACAGCCATAGTTCCAAGCGATCCATATCTAGTGTGGCTGTCTGAACCTAAAATCATATTGCCGCATTTTGTCATCATTTCTCTATTATACGAATGTATTACGGCCACATTTGGCGGCACATATATTCCGCCAAATTTTTTAGCAGCAGATAAAGCAAATTTATGATCGTCTTCGTTAATTGTTCCGCCAACAGCACATAGACTGTTGTGGCAATTTGTTAATACATATGGTATATGAAACTTTTTCATTCTGCTTGATATAGCAGTTTGGATTATTCCAACGTAGGTAATATCGTGTGAAGTTATAGAATCAAATTTTAATTTAAGATTTTCGGAATTGTCAGAATAATTGTGATTCATTAAAATTTTGCAAGAAATTGTTCCGTTCTTGGCTTTTTCTTTATTAAAAATTTCACCTTTTTTGTTCATTATTACAGAAGGATAATAATCATTTTGTGAAATAATTTCTCTACCATTTAAAATTAAAATATTGTTGTCAATTATTCTAATCAAGTGATTTTCCTCCATTCGCAAAATTTGTAATTGTACTTATTACATGTGAAGGGTATAATATATTTTATATATAGTCTAATATGTAATTTTATATAAAGTCAATAGGAATTTCCTATTTAAAGGAGAATTAATAAATGAATGATAGAGAATTAACATATGTTAAAACAATTGCAGACACCAAAAGTATTTCAAAAGCTGCAAAAAAACTTTTTATATCACAACCATCCTTGAGCCAAGCTATTCAAAAAATAGAAGAAAACTTAGGAATCAAGCTTTTTGTCAGAACTCATGATGGAATGATGTTAACGTTAGCAGGAGAAAAATACTACATAGCGGCTACTGAAATTTTAAATATTTACAATGACTACCAAAATGAAGTTACGTATATCAATGATTTGAAAAGAGGCAGGGTTACTATTGGGGTAACAGGTTTTATGGGGACATATCTACTGCCTAAATTAATACCAGAATTTATGTTTAACTTTCCAAATATTGAAATATATATAAAGGAATTAAACTCAACTGTATTGGAACAATCATTATTAGATGGAACAATAGATTTTGCTATTATGCATAAGCATCCTCTAAATGAAAATAAGTCAATCTGTCATGACGTTTTGTATAGAGACCCATTTTTATTAGCAACAAAAAAAGGTCACAGACTTTCAGAATTTAAGCAAAATAATGAAAATGCAGTATATCCGTCAATTGATATAAAATTATTTGAAGATGAAAGATTTATATTATTAGAAAAGAATAAAAGAATCAGGCAAGTTTGCGACATTATATTTAACACATCTGGTATGAATCCAAATATCTCTTTAATACTAAATAATTATGAAAGCGCAAGGAGATTAGCAAGTACAGGATTTGGTATAACTTTAATACCAATGCAATATATAAAAATATTTGAAGGTCAATATGATGCAGATTATTATTTTATTGCTGATAATAAATATGCTTTTTGGGATACTTGTGTATCAACTAATCCTAATATGTATTTGTCAAAAGCTTCAAAAGTTTTTATTGATTTGATTCATGAATATTTCAAAACAAGTCAACCTATATAGAAAATTTTTCTTTTATCATATGTGGTTTAAGTTTCTAAGCCAATATTTTAACTTTAGATCAAACTATTATGCCCCCACTTCTAGAAATGGGGGCATTTTTATATTTATATATTTGCAGTCGTGAGATGCTTGCTTAATTTTAATTTGCCTTACTGCGTAAAGTTTACAAGATGAGTCAAATTTATCTATAGGATTATCCTATAGATTGTATAGTATATATATATTTGCTTGAATAGAGACTGCTAATATATAATTGTATACAGTAAATATATAAAGAAATTTAATTTTGAAAGAAAGTTATTTGTAAAAGTAAAAATAAAAGGGCTCTTAAAATCTTTGGGAAAACATTTGAGTACAATTGAATTAGGTTAATCAATGGTTGTTTAAATTTTATTTAAAATTTTTAACAATAAAAAAAATAGGAGGAAGAAACATGAAACGGAATATAAGTCTTATTGTGGCCATTGTTATGGTATTGTCGATAGTCCTCACAGGCTGTGGAAATCAAGCATCTACTGGTAGTACTGAAGGTCAGTCAGACACTGGTGATGCAGGAGAAATTGCTAAAGATACACTATTATGGGGAGTGAATGCGGAAGCATCATCACTTGATCCTTCAACTAGCAAGGATACTGTTACCCATATGATGATGTATCAAATATATGATTCACTTGTTAAGGAAGATCCTTCAGATTATACAAAATTAATTCCCGGTCTTGCAGAGTCATGGGAATTTAATGAAGATAATACTGAGGTAACTTTTCATATTAGAGAAGGTGTTAAATTTCACAACGGGGATATTATGACAGCAGATGATGTTCAATTTTCTTTACAAAGGTCATTAGAATCCAGTTACTCAAGTGCTATAAGTGAAGCCATTGACCATTTTGAAAAGGTAGATGATAAAACTGTAAAGTGTGTTCTTAAATACCCATACAGTCCAATACTTGATGTTATGACAAACATGACATACGGTATTGTAAGCAAAAGAGCTGTAGAAGAGGCAGAGGCTAATGATATAGATTTTGCTAGAAATCCTTGCGGTACAGGTGCATACAAAATTGTAGAATGGAGAAGCGGGGATGCGCTTGTTCTGGAGAGGTTTGATGATTATTATGATGGAGCCGCTAAAATTAAAAATCTTATCTATAAACTTATTCCAGATGCAGCATCAGGTGCTATTGCTCTTGAGGATGGAACACTTGATGCTTATTATATAGTTGCATCAAGCGATTTTGAGCACCTTAAAGAAACTGAAGGAATAAACTATGTAGAGTGTGCCGGTGTTGGGCTGCATCATATAACGTTTAATGTTACTGATGGAATATTTAAGGATAAGAAAATTCGACAAGCAGTAGCATATGCTCTTAATAGAGATGATATAGTTATAGGTGGAGCAGAAGGATATGCTACGATTGCTAATTGTTTAGTACCTACTTCAATTTTCGGATACATAGACGATTTTGAATGGTATGAACAGGATATTGAAAAGGCAAAGGAATTACTTGCTGAAGCAGGTTATCCAAATGGGTTTGATGTTGTTTTTAGTATGCAGGGTTCTGATACTTATATGAAACCGGCTGAGGTTGTACAGGATCAGCTTAGAAAAATTGGCATCAATGTTACTTTTAATAAAATGGAACGTGCAGCATTTCTTGAGGATGTTGGCGGAAATAGAAACTTTCAAGCCAGTTTGAGAATGATTAATGCTACTGTACGAGATGCAGACAGTGTTCTTACTAGAAGATTTCACAGCAAAATGTTAGGTGGAGGCAACAACTATTCAGGTTATTCAAATCCTGAAGTAGATACATTAATAGAAAAAGCAAGAATGACTGTTGATAGTAACGAAAGACTTAAGATGTACAGGCAAATAAATGAAATATTGAAAGATGATGTACCTCTTATACCTATTTATACTGATATTGTTTACATGTTCTATAGAGATAATCTTAAAAATTTTTATCCTCATCCCGTTTATAGATATAATGTAAGCAAGATGTATTTTGACATCTAATTAATATATGTCATAAATAAAAATAATATCTATTGGATTTTCAGAGGAGGATTTTACTCCTCTGAAAAATTATAGAAAGGAGTAAAAATGCTTAAATATATTGCGAAAAGGCTTTTGTGGATATTTCCTATTATATTGGGAGTTTCATTTATTATATTTTTTATAATGGATTTTACCCCTGGTGACCCTGCAATCATGATACTTGGGGAAGGAGCAAAGCCTGAAGAATATGCATCTTTGAGAGAAGAAATGGGTTTGGATGATAACTTCTTTGTACGATATTTTCGCTATGTTGCTAATGCGGCAAAAGGGGACTTTGGAAAATCCTACAGGACAAATATCCCTGTTTTTCAAGAAATCATTACCAGAATACCTTATACCCTGAATTTAGCAGTATTAAGTACAATTATAGCTATTGGTATTGGACTGCCTATAGGTGTATTATCTGCAGTCAAGCAGTATACAGCTGCAGATAATATTTCATTGGGCATTTCTTTAATATTAACTTCTATGCCGTCATTTTGGTTTGCTATGATGTGTATACTTTTATTCTCATTGAAACTTAAGTGGCTGCCTTCCTTAGGAGGAGATTCATGGCGCCATTTTATACTTCCTGCTATTGCAACATCTACAAGTACATTAGCATCAACTATGCGTATGACACGTTCAACTATGCTAGAGGTTATACGTCAAGATTATATAAGAACTGCGAGAGCTAAGGGAGCAAGAGAAAAAACAGTGATTTTCGGCCATGCTCTTAGAAATGCATTACTACCTGTGGTTACGATTATAGGGGTTAACTTTGGACTTGCATTGGGTGGAGCTATTGTTATAGAGCAGGTTTTTGCTATACCGGGTCTTGGACAACTTATGATAAATGCAGTAAGAGCAAAAGATGTACCTATGGTAATTGCATCTATTTTATTTGCAGCCATAATAGCAAGTCTTATTAATTTAACTGTAGATATAATATATGCTTATATTGATCCTAGACTTAAATCACAGTATTCTACTACTAAGGCAAGGAAGGTGAAACCATGACAGAATTAAATCAAAGTAATTCATTTACAAAAGCTGATGTTTTGAAAAAAGCACATCAGTTTAAAAAGAAAAGCCAAGTTAAGGCTGTATGGATTAGATTTAAAAAAAGCAAGATGGCAATGTTTGGCTTGATTGTTTTTTTAATCATGGCTATAGCTGTTTTTAGTGCAGATTTATATCTTAATTATGTAGACCAGGCAGTTTCACAGAATCTTTCAAATCGGTTTAAATTTCCGTCTTCTGAACATATTTTAGGAACAGACCAGTACGGCAGAGATGTTTTTGCACGCATTATATATGGAGGCAGGATATCCATGTTTGTAGGTTTGGCAACTATTTGTGTTTCATTATCTGTAGGCGCTGTGATAGGAGCATCTGCTGCTTATTATGGAGGCAAGGTTGATAATATATTAATGAGAATTATGGATATATTCCTTGCAATACCAAATATTCTCATGGCAATAACACTTGTTGCCGCTTTTGGTTCGAGCCTGTTTAACCTTATTTTAGCAATGGGAATCTCTCAGGTTCCAAGAATGTCAAGGATTGTTAGATCTTCTGTTTTGAGTGTTAAAGGTCAAGAATATATAGAGGCAGCAAGGGCCTGCGGTACAAATGATATTAGGATAATATTCAGACATATTCTTCCTAACGCTATGGGGCCGATTTTGGTACAGGTAACTCAAACTGTTGCAAGAACGGTTATTACTGTTGCTTCTTTAAGCTTTATAGGGTTAGGTATTTCAGAGCCGACTCCTGAGTGGGGAGCAATGCTATCTGAAGCAAAAAGTCAGCTTCGATATTATCCATATCTTGCTGTTGCTCCGGGAGTTGCTATAGTAATGATGGTTATGTCAATTACACTTGTTGGAGATGGTCTGAGGGATGCATTGGATCCTAGATTGAAGAACTAAATTATTTTAGTTTTAGGAGGAAAGGAAATAGTGGAAAATTTATTAGAAATAAACAATTTACATGTTATGTACAGAACTGATGATGATGATATATATGCTCTAAATGGAGTAAGTTTGAAAGTTGAAAAAGGGAAGACTTTAGGTTTAGTAGGAGAGACGGGCGCAGGAAAAACTACTACTGCTTTAAGTATTATGAGATTGTTGCCTGATAGAGTAGGATTTATAAAAAAAGGAGAGATATTGTTAGATGGCAGAAATCTTTTAATGCTAAGTGAGGCTGAAATGAGGTTACTTAGAGGCAATGATGTTTCTATGATATTTCAAGATCCAATGACCAGTCTTAATCCTATTCATACAGTAGGACAGCAAATAGGAGAAGTTTTGAAACTTCATAATTCTAAGTTAGATAAAGAAGCTATAGAGAGTAAAGTAGATGAGATGATGGAGATGGTAGGAATACCAGCTGACCGTAAAAGCGAGTATCCTCATCAATTTTCAGGAGGAATGAAGCAAAGAATAGTTATAGCTATGGCTCTTGCATGCAATCCCAAGTTGCTTTTGGCAGATGAGCCTACAACTGCTCTTGATGTTACAATACAAGCGCAGGTTCTTAAAATGATGGGAGAGCTTAAGGAAAAATTTGATACATCAATGATACTTATAACACATGATTTGGGAGTGGTAGCTCAAATATGTGACTCGGTAGCTATTATGTATGCAGGGGAAATTATAGAAACAGGAACAGTTGAGGACATTTTTGATGGGGATATACATCATCCGTATACTGTAGGTCTTTTTGGCTCAATACCTGATATGACCAAAAAAACTGAAAGATTAAATCCTATAGTAGGTTTGATGCCTGATCCTATGTCTTTGCCCCCAGGTTGCAGATTTGCTGAGCGATGTCCGAAATGTATGGATATATGCAATACAACCTCTCCTAATGTTGCTATAATAGGAACACATCAAATTAAGTGTTTCCTTTTTATGACATCAGAGAATAAAAAAGGTGAAAATTAAAACAGGGGAGGAATTTTAAATGGCTGTACCTATGATTCAAACAAAGAATTTAAAAAAATATTTTAATACTAAAAAAGGTGATCTCCATGCAGTTGACGGAGTGGATATAAGTATAAATAAAGGCGAGACTTTAGGTGTTGTTGGTGAGTCCGGCTGTGGTAAATCTACCTTGGGAAGAGTTATACTAAAGCTATTGGAACCCACTGGAGGAGAAGTGTTTTTTGAAGGAAAAGATATTGCAGGCTACAATAAAACAAAAATGAAAGAAATGCGTAAAGACATGCAGATAATATTTCAAGACCCATTTGCATCCCTTAACCCCCGCATGACGGTTAGTGAGATAATAGCTGAGCCTATAAAGGTATGCAAGGCATTACGCAAGAATGATGAAATTTTGGAAAGAGTGTTTGAACTTATGAAAATAGTAGGTCTGGCTGAACGATTTATCAATACATATCCACATGAACTTGACGGAGGAAGACGACAGAGAATTGGAGTTGCACGTGCTCTTGCTGTAAACCCTAAGTTCATTGTTTGTGATGAACCTGTTTCAGCCCTTGATGTTTCAATTCAGGCCCAAATCTTGAATTTGATGATGGATCTTCAAGAAAGTATGGATTTGACTTATATGTTTATAACTCATGATCTCAGTGTAGTAAAGCATATAAGTGACAATATAGCAGTTATGTATTTAGGACAGTGTGTTGAACTTGCTCCTACAGATGAACTTTTTTCTAATCCGACACATCCGTATACGAAAGCGCTGCTAGAGGCTATTCCAATACCCAGTCTTAAATACCGCAAGCAGCTTAATATAATTAGCGGCGAGGTTTCCAGCCCCATAAATCCAAAGCCTGGTTGTCGTTTTGCTCCTCGTTGCCCTAGAGTGATGTCTGAGTGCTTAGAAACTGGTACCACCCTTAAAGAAGTTAGACCGGGACATTTTGTTTCTTGTTTATTATATAGATAGCAAAAATGCAATAAAGGAGACTATCAATTATAAATTCAAGAAAAAGGAGAAAATTTATATGAGAACTTTTCAGTTAATAAAGGTTAAAGCGGATACACCTTATGAGAGAGGTTTACAGTATGGTGAACAAGCTAAAGAAAAAATATTAGCAGAGATTGAAGACTATAGAAGATTGTTTAGTGAAACCAACAGTATGAGTTGGGAAGAAATTAAATGCAATGCACTTGAATATGTTCCTATTACTGAAGATCTATTTCCTGATGTAATGGCAGAAGCAAAAGGAATATCTGTTGGTGCAGGAGCAGGTATTGATGAAATTATGGTACTCAATACCCGCTATGAAATTACGAAATTCCCTAGTCCAAATGAATGTACTTCATTTGCAGTATTATCAAAAGCTAGTAAAGATAAAAAAAACTATGTAGGACAAAATTGGGATTATAGAGCAGGAATTATTGATAATATAGTTATGGTTCACGTAGAGGAGTCAGATGGAACACGTATTTTTGGTTTAGCAGAGGCAGGTCAGGTTATTCGCAATGGTTTTAATAGTCATGGGATAGGCTTGTGTGCTAATAATTTACAGTCAATTTATGATACAAAAGGAATTGGTATTCCAGTTACATTTCTTAGACGTAAAATTCTATCTTGCAAAACATTTGAAGAAGCAAAAAAATTACTTATTAATGCTAAGCGCACTGTATCATGTAATTTCATGTTGGCATCTGGCAAAGGCGAGGCTCTGGATATAGAAGCTTATCCGGGAGGAGTAGATATGATTAAACCTGTTGATGGTATTATTACCCACGCCAATCATTTTGTTATAAAACCAGAGATACATGTTCTTGAATTTAGTCCAAGGGGAGACCGGCTTTGTGAGCTGTTAAATGAAAAACATGGATTAATAGATATTGCACATATTAAAAAGTGCCTTAGTGACCATGAAAATTATCCTTATGCTATATGTCGTCATCCATCTGATACTAGTATACGCTTGGGAAGAAGGGGTATTACCGTGGCAGGAGTCATATATGACCTTGAAGACGGCGTGGCTTATGTTTGTGCGGGGCCTCCTTGTGAAGGTAAATTCATTGAATATAAATTATAGCAATAATATTTTAATAAAAATAATTGATACAGGAGGATAACATATATGAAGGCTTTTCAATTAATTAAAGTTAAAGCCAAAACACCATATGAAAGAGGTCTGCAGTATGGTGAACAAGCTAAGGATAAAATAAACAATGGCATTGAGGGTTATAAAGAGTTGTTTGCCCAAACTAGCAATAAAAGCTGGGAACAAATCAAAGATTATGCCAATTCATACATCCCTCTTATTGAAGAAAGTATGCCAGATATCCTTCTTGAAGCAAGAGGAATAGCAGCTGGTGCAAAAGTAGATATTAGTGAAATCATGGTACTTAATTGCCGTTACGAGATTACAAAATTTCCAAGTATGAAAGAGTGTACAACATGTGCTGTATTACCTGAAGCTGCAGAAGGCGGAAAAACATTGTTGGTAAAAAATTGGGACTATCGTGCCGGTATTATAGATAATATTGTAATATTGCATATAGAAGATGATGACGGAGGGCGTATTATAGGAGTTGGAGAAGCCGGACAGCTTATACGTGAAGGATTTAATTCTTATGGTATAGGGCTTTTTAATAATTCACTGCAGTCAATATATGACAATGAAAAGGTTGGTATTCCTGTTACATTTATTAGAAGAAAGGTATTATCTTGTAAAACATTTGAGGAAGCAAAGGACATATTGCTGACAGCTAAACGAAATGTTTCAAATAACATGCTATTGGCTTCAAAAGATGGTAGAGCCGTGGATATAGAGGCATGTCCGAATGGTGCCGATATAATTAATCCTGTTAAAGGAATTGTAACTCATGCAAATCACTTTGTAACAAATTCTAAGCTTAATGCTTTAGAAGATAGCCCGAGAGGAGATAGATTAAGAGAGCTTCTTATGGAAAAACATGGTTCAATAACAGTGGAATATATAAAAAGATGCATGAGCGATCATGAAAACTATCCTAAGGCTATATGTCGTCATCCATCAAATGTTAGTTTGCCTCTTCCAAGAAGAGATATTACAGTTGCCAGCTTAATTGTTGATTTTAATGAATCCGTTATTCATATTTGCTCAGGTCCACCTTGTGAAGGAGAGTATATAACTTATCAATTGTAGTATTATTGACTTTAAAGAAGTATATTTGAAAGATATATAAGATAAATTTAGTTATAACTAGAAAGCAATACTCCAATTAACTAAATAAAATTTAACATAAATTCTTTGACAATCAATTGAATTTAAGCAACCCTTATTCGATTTTAAAAGAATAAGGGTTTATATTACTAAGATGGAGAATATAACTTATTATATTTTTGATAAAAAGGGGAGATAATGCTTAATTTTTTATTAACAATACTAGTTGGAGCTGTTTTAGGCTATGTTTTCTTTAAACTTAAAGTTCCTGGTGGGATGATAGTTGGAAGTATTATAGGAGTTGCAATATTTAATATATTAACAGGTATAGCATATATGCCTTACACAAGTAGAATAACGGCTCAAATAATTGCAGGTGCATATATAGGCAGCGGTTTTGAAATGAGTGATGTTATGGAATTAAAATATGTAATATTTCCATCTATTGTATTGGTTTTGGGATATTTTATTGCATGCTTTTTGATAGGAAATATATTGCATAAAAAATTTAAGATGTCAATAGATGAAGCAATGTTAACTGCAACACCAGCTGGAGCAGCAGATATGGTATTGATTTCAGCAGATATGGGTATAGAAAATTCAGATATTATAGTTTTGCAAATAATAAGATTGGTTTCAGCTGTTTCTATATTTCCTCAGATTATAATGCTAATAGTATCACTTTTTGGATAAAAGCCATTAAACATGAATAATAAAGTATAAAGGAGTCAAAGTTTGAATAATAAAATGTATTGTAATTATATTAGTAAATTAGCAATTAAGGCAATTCTATATGAGGTATCAGCTACTCCAAAGCCCGGACTTGTAGATAGAAATAATTCCGGTGCACATAAGGATATGAATTTTTTTACATTTATAGACAGCAGTATAGTTTTGACAGAATATTTTAGTAAATGTACTGAATCCGGTATAGAATTTTGTGGTGATAACTATAACGAACTATTAAATATTTTAAGGCCCTTTGGAATCCAAGCTGAACTGGATATGTATAAAGCAACAAATGGTGTTAACACCCACAAAGGTATAATATTTTCACTAGGACTAATAGCGGCATCATCAGGATTAATATACAAGAAATCTAGGAGTTTGTCTATTTCAGCATCTGACATATCAAATACGGTAAAAAAAATGGTTAAAAACATAACAATGGAATTAGAAAATACTAAAGAAAAAAATAATCTTTCGTATGGAGAAAAATTATTTTTAAGATATGGAATAAAAGGAATAAGAGGGGAAGCTGAAAGTGGATTTCAAACCGTATTAAAATATTCTTTACCTGTATTAACTAAATTAATTAATGAAGGAAAGAGTATAAATGATATTATAATACATGTTTTATTAGTGCTAATGGAAAATACTCAAGACAGCAATATATTAGGCAGACATAATATGGATGCATTATATTATACTAAAGAAATAGCTAGAGAAGCACTGAGTAAAGGTGGATTCTTTACTATTGAAGGTAGAAGCTTTGTAGAAAAAATGGATAGATGTTTTATTCAAAAAAACATTAGCCCAGGTGGGTCAGCCGATTTAATTGCAGTAACCTTGCTCCTTTATTTTATAGAATACGGTGATAGTTTTAAAAATATAATTGAGGTTAAATGACTATGTATGGTGAAAATATTGATATAAGAACAATTAATTTAAGCAAAACTAATGAAAAACGAGAAGTTGATAGTTTTTTAAATTCAGAAGGACTTTTTCTTGAAAAAGATGTTGACTATACATTAGCAGCGTATAAAAATGACCAGATTATAGGAACCGGCTCACTATCGGGCAATGTTTTAAAGTGTATTGCAATTGATACTAATTATCAAGGAGAAAGACTTTCTAATAAAATTGTATCATTATTAATAAATGAGCAATTTGATAGAGGAAACACACATTTTTTTATATTTACTAAACCCAAATACAAAAATTTATTTGTAGATTTAGGGTTTAGCGAAATAATAAGTATAAGAGATAAAGTCTCATTACTTGAAAATGATTTAAAGGGAATAAAAAAATATGTGGAAAAGTTAAAGAATAGAAAAATTAATGGAATAGTTATTTCCAGTATAGTAATGAATTGCAATCCATTTACATTAGGGCATCAATATCTTATTGAAGAAGCTTCAAAAAATAGTGACATTGTTCATGTTTTTGTGGTGTGGGAAGACAAATCAGTTTTTCCAAAGGAAGTTAGGCTTAAGCTTGTTATAGAAGGAACAAAACATTTAAATAATGTGTATATACATCAAGGCGGGGACTACATCATATCTAATTCAACATTTCCATCATACTTTATAAAGGAAAAAAGTTCTATAGTTAAAACTCACGCTATGCTTGATTTAAAAATATTTGGACAATTTATAGCACCTTCTCTAGGAATTAATAGGAGGTATGTTGGTGAGGAACCAAATGATCCGGTAACATACGAATACAATACGGTAATGAAAGAAATATTGAAGCAATATAATATTGATGTAGTTGAAATTCCAAGACTTTCAAAAGAAAATTTAATTATAAGTGCATCAAAAGTTAGAGAAGCAATTAAATTAAATAAAATGAATTTATTAGAGCAATTAATACCCGTAACAACATATGAGTATTTAATATCTGAAGGTGCAAAATCTGTAATAGACAAAATAAAATCAACTAGGTAGGAGGAGCAAAAATGGAAATCAAAAAAGTTGGAACTGCCGGAACTGTTGAATCAAGTGATATAAATATCATTATTGAGCCAACAGATAAGCATGGAATAGAGATTAATTTGCAAAGTGCAGTGATAAAGCAATTTGGCAGGCAGATTAAAAAAGTTATTGAAGAGACGCTTGAGAGCGAGGGGGTAGATAGCGCTTTTGTAAGGGCTATAGACAAAGGTGCGGTAGATTTTGTAATCAAAGCAAGAACACTGACGGCACTTTATAGGGCTTTAGATTCTAATGAATATACTTGGAAGGAGTGACATAAATGGTAAAATTACGAAGAACAATGATGTATGTTACAGGCAATAATCCAGCTAATATAATGGATGCACACCTATATGGATCAGATTCTATAATGTTTGATCTAGAAGATTCAGTCCCCATAAAAGAAAAAGATTCAGCTAGATTTTTAGTTTATAATGCATTAAAAACTATTGATTTTCGCGGTGTAGAAACAGTAGTTAGAATAAATGGTTTGAATACTCCGTATGGGAGAGCAGATTTAGAGGCAATGGTTAAGGCTCAGCCAGATATAATAAGGATGCCTAAAGCAGAAAAAGCTGAAGATGTGGCAGAAGTGGAAAATATCATATCTGAAATAGAAGAAAGAATTGGTTTAGAAATAGGGACGACAAAAATGATGGCTGCTATAGAGAGCCCATTAGGAGTAATGAATGCATATAATATTGCAAAAGCAAGTAAGCGTTTAGTTGCAATTGCAATTGGTGCAGAAGATTTTGTTACAAATATGAAAACTACAAGATCCCCTAAAGGTATTGAGCTGTTAGCCGCCAGAAGTCATCTAATTCTAGCTGCAAGGGCTGCCGGAATATATGCTCTTGATACAGTTTACTCTGATATAAACAATGATGATGGTTTTATAGAAGAAGTTAAATTGATAAAACAATTAGGTTTTGATGGTAAATCTGTGATTCATCCTAGACAGATAGGACTTGCTCACAAAATATATACTCCAACAGAAAAAGAAATAAGAAAAGCTATTCGTGTAGTTGATGCAATACACGATGCGGAAAAAAGAGGATTAGGAGTAATCGCATTAGATGGAAAAATGGTTGATACACCAATTGTTGATAGAGCATATAGGATATTAGAACTAGCAAAAAGTGCTGGTGTATATATGGAGGATAAATAAAATGATTAAAAATGGGGTAGGCAGAGAAATTCCGGATTTCATAGATGGAATTGGAAAAATCAAAGCATATGAAAGTCCTTTTAGTATAATTCCAGAAGGTAATAAATCAGGATCAAAATTAAAGAGACCATTACCACATCAAAATAAATTATTAAATACTATAGAAGATGCCGTTAAAGCTACAGGGCTTAAAGATGGTATGACAATATCATTTCATCATCATTTTAGAAATGGTGATTATATTGTAAATATGGTCATGGACGTAATTGCAAAATTAGGAATAAAAGATTTAAGGATTGCACCAAGCTCATTGGGAACATGTCATGGGCCTTTAATTGAGCATATTAAAAATGGTGTTATTACAAAAATAGAATCAAGCGGCCTCAGAGAACCTTTGGGTACAGCAATTTCACAAGGAATTTTACCCAATCCTGTTATTATTAGATCTCATGGCGGCAGGGCAAGAGCAATAGAAGCAGGCGAATTAAAAATAGATGTGGCATTTTTAGGAGCACCTGCATGTGACAACTATGGAAATGCAAATGGATTTTCAGGTAAATCAGCATGTGGATCACTTGGTTATGCTCAGATTGATGCAAAATATGCAGACCAAGTAGTACTTATAACGGATAACTTAGTTGATTATCCATGCTTGCCTGCCAGTATTAATCAAAGTCAGGTTGACTTTGTTGTGGAAGTAGAGTCTATTGGTGATCCAAAAGGTATAGTTTCCGGCGTAATAAAAAGTACTAACAATCCAAGAGATTTGTTAATTGCTGAAAATACAGTTAAAGCAATACTTGCCTCTGGATATTTTAAAGATAAATTTTCATATCAAACAGGTGCTGCTGGCGCATCATTGGCTGTAACGTCTTTATTAAGAGAAAAAATGCTGGAAAATAATATAAAAGGCAGTTTTGGGCTAGGAGGTATTACATCCCAATTGGTTCAACTTTTGGAAGAGGGACTGATGGACGGATTATTTGACACTCAGTGCTTTGACTTAGTGGCAGTAGAATCTATCGGTAAAAATACTAAGCATTATGAAGTAGATGCAGGATTTTATGCTAATCCACATAATGCTGGATGTGCGGTAAATAAATTAGATATAGTTCTTTTAGGAGCTTTAGAAATAGATACAGACTTTAATGTGAATGTTATTTCCAAATCTGATGGAGTTATTAGTCAAGCTGCCGGCGGGCATCCGGATACAGCTGCCGGTGCCAATATTTCAATAATTCTAGCCCCCCTTATAAGAAGCAGAATTCCTATAATAGTTGACAGGGTAACAACAGTTGTTACACCAAGAGAGACAATAGATGTTGTAGTTACTGATTATGGTATAGCAGTGAATCCACTTAGACAAGACTTAATTCATAGATTTAAAGAAGCAAATTTAAAAACATATACCATTAATGAATTACAAGAAATAGCTGAAAAAATAACTGGTAAACCAGATAAAATTGAATTTAGTAATAAAATAGTAGGTATAGTTGAATATAGAGATGGAACTGTTATAGATGTTATAAAACAAGTAAAATAATATAAAATTACAATATACTGTGAAGTTGGAGATTTTTATGGAAACTAAAAATATTAATATGAAAATTGTAACGGATATACTTAATTCTAGAGAAATAAGAGCAAATAAGCAAAAAGATTTATTGAAAATTTATCCTTGCACTTTAATTTCATTTACACTCAATACACCAGGAGTTGTTAAAAATTCAAATCTTTATAGAAAAATTCATAATGAAGGTATGAAATGTATATTAGAAGTTTTAAGAGATATAAAAAATCCAATATTAAATATATTAACAAATGATAATTCATCCGGGAATGAAGGGTTTATTTCCATAAATGCAAATCCAATTCAAATAAAGGAAATTACAATTCGTATTGAAGACACACATCCTCTAGGGAGAATATTTGATTTTGATGTATTTGATTCAGAACAAAATCAAATAAGCAGATCACGTTTGGGGTTTAAATCTAGAAGATGCCTTATTTGCGAGGAAATTGCTTTAGTATGTATGAAAACAAAAAAACATAGTTATGAAGAACTTATAAATAAGGTTGAAGAAGTTGGTACAAAGTATTTTGAATAAAAAATAGTATTATAAATACTGCACATTCGAGTGGAATTACATTAGTTGACATTAAAACAAAAGGAAGACAAGTGTTAAAATATGGCATTATAAGAACAGCTAGAAGAATAATGGAAGGATATGTGTATATAAGCGATTAGCTTTAAATTTATTTTATGGATTATTTAGTAAAATATGAATAAAAAACAATCTCCTGTCTATAATAATATAAATAGGAGGTTGTTTTTTATGAATATTCATGGTAATAAAATATTTTATTTAAAAAACATTACAAATAGCATTAAAGCTCAAGAAACTGAAGATTCTGTAGATGATATATATAGTAGTATAGAAACTGCGAGAAAAGAATGGGAAGATGCGAAAAATATATTTGAAAATGTTACAAACCCAGATCTAATTGATTATGCAATCCACAAAGTAGATGCGACGGAAAAAAGATACACATACTTATTAAAACAAATAAAGAGCGGTAATATTTATTAATACATAATGATTTAAGGCGACCATATTAAGGTCGCCTGTTTTTTATATTAGTTCTTGATCTAATGCATTGAAAATTTCAGTATTAAAAAAATAGTTTAAAGGAATTTCAAGACCGTCACATATTTTTTTAATAAGAACAATTCCTACATCTTTTCTATCAGAGTCAAAAACGCTGTATACTGTAGATGGTGTTATACCTGATAAATTAGCTAATTTATTTACGGCTAACCCCTTTTCTGCGCATAGTTCATTAATTCTTTTAATTACAGCTTCCTTTACGCACATAGCACACCTCCGTGTAAAAGTATTCATTAATTCAGTGTAATTATTTTACCACAAATATGCTGTGGCGTATACGCTAAAACGTAAATTATTAATAAAATTGCAAAATAATTTATAAAATGATTAAAATTGCAACAAATGCAATAATATAAATGCATAATTATTATATTGCTGCATATATTGTCAAAAGATTGTAATTTGTTAATATATTAAAAAAAATAAAATTGCTTAATAGATATTAATATAAAATATACCAAAATAATATTCATTGCAAAAACTAGATTTAGATGTTAAAATCATAAAGATACAACTAAATAATTAGAAAGAGACGTGATATAATTGAAATCTGATTTGAATATCCTTACAATTAAAAAGGACAAATTGTTAGAGTTAGATTATATGAGATTTATAGCCTGCCTAGCTGTAATGATAGTTCATATTTCTGCAACAGGGGTTACGGATTATATACATGGTAGTTTTCCTAATATAGTAATGACACTTTTAAACAGAAGTTTGAAGTTTACAACACCAATATTTATTTTTTTAAGTGGTGTTACTGGTTTTTATGGATATAGAAACAAAGAATTTAAATATTTTGAATTTATATATAAAAGGTTAACAAGAGTGTTAATTCCATATTTGTTTTGGTGTGTGTTATATTATTTTGCATATATTAAACTAGGATTCTATAGCTTTGATATTAAGTTTTTTTTGAAAAATGTTGTACAAGGTACTATGTCATATCACTTGTATTTTGTAATTATTATAACACAGCTTTATTTAATGGGACCAATATTTTACAATTTAGTAAAGAAATCAAAAAATAGAGTAAGATTACTTGTAATATCAGCAATTATAACTTCTCTATGTGTTGAATATATTAGATTTAATTTATCAGATAGGATATTTTTAAAATATATGTTCTTTTATATGTTCGGTATATTTGTTACACTTGAATATAACAATTTTACAACATGGCTTAAAAAATATAAAGTTTATGCCATAATAGGATATATGTTTACAGGAATAGCTTATACCTTAGTTTCTTATTACAATATGAAAATTTATTCATTTGTATGGTTTTTGTTTTCAACAGTATCAATATTATTTGTATATCTTGTTGGATTATCTGCAAAAGAAAAACTTCATAAATTATATAGCTTTATTAAAGTTTTCGGACAAAGTTCATATTATATATATTTAATGCATCCCATTATTTTGACTATATTAATTATAATGGCAGCAGATAAAGGAATTTTATCCGTTACAATGAGATTAATAATTTATTTTGCTGTAGTAATTCCAGTAACAGTAATTTCCTGTTTACTGTACACCATGGTAAAAAATAAGATTAAAAGTTACAGAAAAAGACTATCAAGTACAGTTAATTAAAATTATGTAATTATGTTAATAAATATAATAATAAATGGTGCGCATTTTATGCGCACCATACTAATTAAAATACTGATGTTATTAATTGCTGCTTTCTGCTTTTTCCAGCTCTCGCATTGCAAGAATTGTTTGTTCAAACAGGTACTCTAATTCCCAACCTAGCATTTCTGCTCCTTGAGTTATTACTTCTCTCGAACATCCGGCTGCAAAGCTAGGAGTTTTGAATTTCTTTTTAACTGATTTGACTTCTAAATCTAAAACACTTTTAGAAGGTCTCATAAGTGCAACAGCACCTATAAGTCCAGTTAATTCATCAACAGCAAATAAAACTTTTTCCATAGTGTGTTCGGGTTTAGCATCTACTTCAGTTAGTCCATAACCATGACTTGCTACAGCATGAATAATTTTATCATCAATACCTTTTTCTTTCATTATTTCTTGAACTTTGATACAATGTTCGTCAGGATACATTTCAAAATCAAGGTCATGCAGCAATCCTACAATTCCCCAAAAATCAGCCTCATCTTCAAAACCAAGCTGCTTTGCAAAATATTCCATAACTGCTTCTACTGTTTCTGCATGTTTTATATGAAAGTCTTCTTTGTTGTATTCATTTAATAACTTCCAAGCTTCTTCTCGTGTGATATAGTCATTCATAAAAATTTATCCTTTCTACATATTTATATATTTTATATTTCATTATATTTTATGAGCAGAGTAAAGTCAAATAATATGTTAAAATAAACAAAAAAGTAAAATATTATAATTAACATTAAGGAACTATATCAATTACAAATTTTTTGAATTTTTCAGTTGCCGGTGACATATATTCATTCTTTAACCAAACCATATACATATTTCTGCTGGGTATTTTGTTTATAATAGGAAGAACCTTCACATTATGCAGTTCAAGTCCAAACACTTTTGGCATAACAGCTAACCCTAAATTTGCAGAAACAATTCCTATAATCATGTTATCGTATTCAACTTCAAACTTTATATTTGGCGTAATATTTAAACTTTTGAAAATTTTGTCAATGTATACTCTTATTCCACATTGATTATCATATGTGACGACACTTTCACTACCAAGTTCTTTAAGATCTACAAATTGTTTTGAAGCCCAAGGATGTTTAACTGATACTACAACAACCATTTCTTGCGTGTATATTAACTCATAATCTATATCGGGGTCATCTGGAATTGAACAAAACCCTAAATCTACGCTGCCATCTTTTATACTTTCAATTATTTTCTGAGAAGGGTTTTGATAAAGTTGAAATTTAATTTGTGAATTATTTATATCTTTATAAAATTCATTTATAATTGACGGTATAAATTGTGTTGATAAAGGACTAAGGTATGATAAACTTACAGTTCCTGTGTTTGGATTTGTAAGATTCAGTAATATTTCTTTACCCAAATTAATCTCGTCTAAAGCTCTAGAAACATAAGAGAGGAATATATCTCCATATTTTGTTAGTTTTACATTTCTTCCCTTCTTGTAGAATAAAGGAACATTTAACTCCTCTTCTAACTTTGAAATAGAGTGACTAAGGCTTGATTGAGAAATCAATAATGATTTTGATGCTTTTGTATAATGTTCTAATTCAGCAATGACCTTAAAATAGTAGGGCTGTTGCAAATTCAAAGAAAACACATCCTTTTATCAAGAATTAATATAACGAAAGTATATATTAAATGCAATTTAAAGTCAATATGACGAATAAAATACATGAAAAAAATAGATAATTATTATGAAATAATAGTATTTGTGCATAATTTATATGTAATATATAATATACAAACAAACCAAAATAATCAAAGTTGGAGGGATAAAAGAATGAAATTCAAAAAAAATATTGCATTATTTTTAAGTACTGTTTTAATTGCAGGGGCAATTACAGGATGTTCACCAAGTTCAGTGAATGAAAATAATTCAGGCGAAGACTCGTCAATTTTTCCTGAAAAGGATTTCCAAGGTACCATAATGTGGTCTGCTGGCGGCGTTTGTGACAACGTTTCTAGAGCTATTGGTCCATTTGTACAAGAAGAGTTAGGGAAAACAATAATTTATACAAATAAACCAGGAGCAGCCGGTGGCATTTCTACACAATATGTATCAGAGCAGCCGGCAGATGGGTACAATTTGTTATTTGGTGCTGAAAATCCACAAATTGCGAAAGTTATGGGAACGTCAACATTAGATTATTCAGATTTTGAGCCAATAAATATTTTTTCTACAAGTGTGGGAGTTGTGTTAGTATCCCCTGATTCAAAATATAAAACTATAACAGATTTAGTAGATGAAATAAAGTCAAGACCAAATGAGGTTAAGATGGCTACAACAGGACCAGGAGGTCTTCCTTTTACCGTAGCATCAATGATGAAGAGTTTGAATGGAACAGAGCCACAAATGGTTGTTTTTGATGGTGAAGCAGCAGCTGTAACAGCAGTAATGGGCGGACATGTTGACTATACAATAGTAACATTGGGCTCATGTACAGAAATGCTCAGATCGAATAAACTCACTGGATTAGCAGTAATTCATGATGAAGTTCTGGAGGGCATGGAAAATATTCCTTTAATTACAGATATATATCCTGAATATAAAGAATATTTACCATGGGGTCCATTCTACGGTGTTTTTGTTAAGAAAGGAACTCCACAGGAAATTATAGACACATTATCGGCAGCATTTGAAAAAGCAGCTAAAAATCCAGAATATCAAAAATTATTAAAGAATCTTGGTAACATTCCATTGGCTATTAATGGTCAAGAAGCTAGAGATTATGTAGATAAATATAGAAGTATATCATCTTGGCTGTTGTATGATGCAGGTGGAACAGAAAAGTCGCCAGAAGAATTTGATATTGAACGTTTTACGGAGTAATAAATTCTAGGAGGCAATATGAAAATTCGTAAATTAGAAAAGGGAGAACAACCTTTTATATTAGTTTTGAGCATATTTAGCCTTGTATCCTTCATAGCATCTATTAAGATGTTTATGAAGGATACAAGTTTATCTTCACAAGGGGCATTTCCTCTTCTCATATCTTCATTATTGATGATTATGTCCGCTATAATGATTTGGGAAATAAGATGGTGTCCTTCTGCATTTGAAAAGAATATTAACTTGTTTCATAAGGTAAAAGCTACATTTGAAGAATTATTTCCAGGTAAAATATTACCGGTTATAATTATGGTGATTATATATGGCATTGCATTACCACGTATTGGATTTATAATATCAACCTTCCTGTTTTTGTTTTTATCAATGATAACATTAAAAAAAGGTAATATAAAAATGTCACTAACAATATCAGCTGGACTTGTGGTATTTATACTAGTGTTGTTTCAATTTATATTTAAAGTCATATTACCATAAGGAGGTTAAATATGGAAATTTTATCAGGTTTACTTACTGCATTTACACATCCTGAACTACTGTTGTATTTAGGAATAGGAACTTTTTTAGGAATATATATTGGTGCTATACCTGGCTTATCAGTTACAATGGCAGCATCGCTTTTAATATCATTTACATTTTCATGGGATGTTTTGCCTGCGCTTGCTGCAATGGTTGGAATTCAGATTGGTGGTGTGTATGGAGGTTCCAGAGCTGCTATACTTCTTAATATACCAGGGGCACCATCTGCTGTAGCAACTGGGCTTGACGGGTATCCATTAGCACAGAAAGGACTGGCTGGAGAAGCAATAGGAATAACTGTTATTCAATCGGTATTTGGAGGAATTTTAGGAACTGTAATACTTGGTTTCGGAGCTCCTTTTATAGCAGATTTTGCACTCAAATTTGCCCCAAGAGATTATTTCTTACTGGCAATGATGGGAATGCTTTTAGTAGGAAGTTTAGGAAATGAATCGGCAGCGAGGGGTATATTTGCAGCTGCTTTAGGATTATTTGCCGGAATAATTGGGTTAGATTATGTAACAGGACAACCTAGATTTACTTTTGGCAATGTTTATTTGATGGGTGGAGTTAATTATGTAGTTGCTATGATAGGTTTGTTTGGTATGTCGGAGGCATTAATACAACTTAGGGATTTATCAATATTTCCTGTAAAACAAAAAATCGATAAAATAATACCCGATTGGAAAAATGTTACTAAGTACTTACCGCTATCTGTAAGAACATCCTTAATGGGAACATTTGTTGGTGCTCTTCCGGGAACGGGTGGAGATATAGCGTCTTTGATGGCGTATGACCATGCAAAAAGAACCACAAAAAATCCTAAAGTACCTTTTGGTCAAGGTGCAATTGAAGGGCTTGTTGCACCTGAGAGTGCAAATAATGCGGCAATTGGAGGAGCGTATATTCCAATGCTGACACTTGGTATTCCGGGAGATGCAGTTACTGCTATTATAATTGGAGCCATGTTCATTCATGGTTTGAAGCCAGGACCGATGTTCATGATTGAGTCACCTAATATATTTTGGTTTTTAGTAGGAGCAATGTTTATATCAAACATATTTTTGCTGATATTTGGGTTTATGGGAATAAAACTATTTACAAAGATAGTTGAAGTTCCAAAGCATATATTGATGCCTACAATAATTATTTTATCTGTAGTTGGATCATATACAATAAACAACAGTGTAATGGATGTGTATTGGATGATGGGGTTTGGTATAGTTGGATATTTATTTAAACTATATAAGATTCCAGTAGCACCTACTATACTGGGAGTAATATTGAGCGGACTTATCGAACAGAGCTTCAGAAGGGCAATGTCTATGGCAGGAAATAGTATAACAGCTTTTATATTGGATATATTGACTAATCCTATATCACTAGTATTAGTTATAGCAATATTAATTATGATTTTTAGTCAAACAAATTTGTTTAAGAAAAAAGCAACAAAAAAGGCTGATAAGCAGAAATAGATAGTTGGAGGACAGAAATGAAAAAGGTATCAGTTGGAATGATAGGTGCAGGATTTGCTGCCCGTTTACATGGTGATTCATTTAAAAAAATTGGGGGTATTGAAATAGAACTTATATCTGTTGCTGATATAAATCTAGAATCAGCTAAAAAAATAGCAGATATTTACGGATATAAAAAATATACAGATAATTATAAAGAAGTATTGGCGGATGAAGAAGTAGATGTTGTTATTTTATGTACTCCTCCATCAATGCATTCAAATATGACAATTGAAGCTTTGGAGGCTGGAAAACATGTAATCTGTGAGAAGCCGCTCACTGGTTACTTTGGGTTAGAAGGCGATAAAAGGCCAATAGGTACCGAAGTTTCAAAACAAAAAATGTTCAATAAAATTATTGAGGATTTAGAAAGATTGAGAGATATAATAAATAAAAGCGATAAACTTTTCATGTATGCTGAAAACTATATATATACACCTAATATACAAAAATCAGCAGAAATAATAAAGAAGAAGAAAAGCCATATTTTATTCATGAAGGGTGAAGAAAGCGTTCAAGGTTCGCCATCTGGTTTTGCAAGTTCTTGGGAAAAAACAGGTGGTGGTACATTGTTAAGGATAGGATGTCACCCATTAGCCGGGATATTATACCTAAAAAATATTGAAGCAAAAGCAAAGGGTCTTGAAATAAACGTAAAAAGTGTAGTGGCGGATACTGGTGTGATATCACCTACACTAACACAGGAACAAAGAAAATATTTAAGAGCAGATCCGCAAGATGTTGAGGATTTTGGAACAATAACGATAACCTTTACGGATGAAACAAAGGCAACAATATTTGCAAATGACAATGTATTAGGCGGAGTAAAAAATTATATAGAAATTTATAGCAATGATAGTACATTGCTTTGCAATATAACTCCTACAGATGAAATGAAAACATATTTTTTGGATCATGAAGGATTAGATGACGTATATATATCAGAAAAATTAGATTTTAAGGCTGGTTGGAATAATGTGTTTGTATCTGAGAGCATACAAAGGGGATATGTGGCACAACTTCAGGATTTTATGGAGTGTGTAGTTTTTAAAAGAGAACCTATATCAAATTTTGAATTGGCATGTAATGTTAGTAAGGTAATATATGCAGCATACGTTTCAGCAACTGAGGGAAGGAAAATTGAATTGCAATAAGCAATAATAAATAATAATTAATTAATAAGATTTAAAAATTAATTATAAAAAAACACATATACTCATGGTGATATATGTGTTTTTTTCGTGTCAATTCTAATATTTAAGAATAAAAATATTGAATTTATTTTTGTGTTTAAATAATCACCAAAAATTAGTTATTGAATTTATTACGAGGATATGCTAAAATCTTGGTAAAATATATTTAATGGGTGGCGATAATGGTACAATCTGTTGATAGAGCTATTTCTATTTTGAAATGTTTTAATGAGAGAAAAAGAGAGCTTAAACTTTCAGAGATATCTGATGAACTAGGGTTGAATAAGAGTACTGTTCATGGCATTATAAATACATTAAAAAAGCATGGATTGATAGAACAGGATGAAAATACTCAAAAATATAAGCTTGGATTATATCTAATAGGGTTAGGAGAGTTAGTTGTTAATTCTATAGATGTTAGAGCTATTGGTTATCCAATTATTGAAGAGGTATGTAGAACTTTAGAAGAAACTGTACATGCTGTTGTTTTAGATTGTACTGATGTTGTATATATTGACAAAAAAGAATGTGATAATTCAGTTAGAATATCTACAAAGATTGGTTCAAGAAACCCTGCATATTGTACTGCAGACGGTAAGGTTATGCTTGCGTATTTAGATTTAAAAAAACAAACAATAATAATTCCAGATGATATACCAAAATTTACAAAAAACACTATAACAAATAAGGATGATATTATTGAAGGATTAGCTGTTATTAAAGAAAGAGGATATGCAATTGACAATGAGGAATATGAGACAGGCTTGGTATGTGTTGCAGCACCGGTGTTTGACCACTCAGGTGCAGTTAAATATGCAATAAGTGTAACAGGTCCATCTTTAAGGATGACTCAAGAAAAAATATCAGAATCTATAAAAGTTTTAAAAGATGCAGCATATAAAATATCTTATGAAATAGGATATAGAATGTAATAGTTAATTTGTTTTATTTTTTAGCAAAATATGTAAACGCGGTTTGGTAATGCTGAACTATAAAAATTTTGATTTTAAAAGTATAAAATTTAACAATCAAATGATATAAATACAATTTTATAAAACCTGTATATCTATGTATGATAAAACACTAAATGTATTGTAATAAAATTTTTATAAAAAGTTTATATACAGTAAATAACGGGTATAATAAAATTTAGTTATATATAAAATATATATTAATCTTTTAATTTTGATTGATTTAATATTGTAATATGATTTTATAAATTGTCACTAAAAAAATAAGGAGAGTGCTATGGGGATTAAAATTTTAGTCGTAGGTGCTGGTTATGCAGGTATTTTAACCGCTAAAAAACTAGCAAAGAAATTTAAGAAAAATGATGATGTTGTTATTACAATAATTGACAAGAATCCTTTTCACACAATGCTGACAGAACTTCATGAGGTTGCTGCTAATCGTGTTGATGAAGATAGTATAAAAATTAGTTTGAAAAAGGTTTTTGCAGGTAGAAAAGTTGATGTTAAACTTGATACAGTAACTTCAATTGAGTTTGACAAAAAATTGGTTAATGGTAAAAATCAAAACTATGATTATGATTATCTAGTATTAGCAGCGGGTTCAAAACCTACTGATTTTGGAATCAATGGTGTTAAGGAGCATGCTTTCATGCTTTGGTCATATGAAGATGCAGTTAAGCTTAAAGATCATATACAAGATATGTTTAGAAAGGCAGCTGTTGAAACAAATTTAGAGGAAAAGAAAAGATTATTAACTTTTCATGTTATAGGTGCTGGATTTACTGGTGTTGAAATGATAGGAGAGCTTGCGGAGTACGTTCCTATTCTTTGTGAAAAGTATGAAATAGAAAGAGAACTTGTAACACTTGTTAATGCAGATGGCTTGTCTAGAACGGTACCAAATCTAGATGAAACTCTTTCTAAAAAAGTTGAGAAAAGATTAACTAAGATGGGTGTTGACTTACTGCTTAACAATTTTGTTCAAAGTGTGGGACCTGATTACCTTGAAACTAAAAACGGAGACAAAGTTACTCGGCATACTACTGGAACTGTTATTTGGGCAGCTGGAATTGAGGGTTCTGATATAACAACTAAAGTTACTAAACAGCTTGAAGGCGGAGGGAGAGGTCGTGTTAAGTTAGACCAATATTTGCGTTCTGTTGATGACGAACATGTATATGTTGTTGGTGACAATATGTTTTATATTTGTGAAGGCGAAGAGAGACCAGTACCCCAAGTAGTTGAAAATGCTGAACAAAGTGCAGATACAGCAGCGCATAATATTGAATGTGCCATTACTGGAAAAGGTGAAATGCATTCATATCAACACAAGAATCATGGGTTTATGGTTTGTGTTGGAGGAAGATACGGGGTTGCTAGTGTTGGACTTCCAAATCATATGTTTAAGCTTCCTTCTTTCCTTGCTATGTTCGCAAAACATTTTATAAATATAGTATATTTTATTCAGGTGCTAGGGTGGAATAAAATATTTAGTTATGTTAGACATGAATTTTTCACTATTAGAAATTGCAGAAGTTTTGTAGGTGGACATTTTTCTAATAGAACTCCAAGTTTTTTACTCGTTGCATTAAGAATTTGGCTTGGTTGTGTATGGGTTTTTGAGGGAATTATGAAAATTGTTGAAGGTTGGTTTACTTCACCTATGTTAACATCATTCTTTGGTGGATCAAATGCATGGTATAATAATATTGTTAGTGGTGGAAGTGCTGCTTCTGATGGAGTTAGTGCAGCTACAGCTGAAGTAGCATCTCAAGCTGCTGAATCGGTTGGAACAGCTATTTTAAACTTTAATTTTATTGGTTTATTCCAAGTTATATTTGTTAGTGGAAAGGCTTTAGCTGAATCTGCAATTAGTGATTTTGCATTTAAATTAAATGTACCACTTATGAATTGGTTTGTTGATACATTAATTATGCCAAGTGATTCGGTTCAGATATTTATGCAAGGATCTATAGTTGTAGCAGAAATATTGATTGGTCTTGCTTTAATAGGAGGATTGTTTACATTTCCTGCATCTGCATTGTCATTAATTCTACAAGCTATGTTTGTTTGTACAACTGGATTGTATTTAAATACATTCTGGATGATATTTGCATCAATTGCACTTTTAATTGGTGCTGGTAGAACATTTGGTTTAGACTATTATGTAATGCCATATCTTAAAAAGAAATGGAAACAAATACCATTTGCGAGAAGGCTGTATATTTATAATGATTAATAAAGATATAAAAACAAAAGAAAATATAGATAATGTAAGGTTAATAAAATATGACGATGCGGTAGAATTAGTGAAAAAAGAGGTAGATAGAGTTCTATCTTCCTCTCCTCGTATAATTAGAGGTTATACTGAACATTTGATGGGATCAAATGGTAAGTTTATACGCGCTATATCTTTGATTGCATGTGCTGAGGATAAGGATGGATTTATACATCCAAATGCAATAAAATTTGCTGCCTCAATAGAATTGTTACATCTTGCAACTTTAGTTCACGATGATGTTATAGATAACGCAAATTTGAGAAGAGGTTCTGTAACACTCCAAAAAAAGTACGGTAAAAGAACTGCAGTTATATGTGGTGATTACTTATTGGCAGTTTCTCTTAAACTTGCAGCATCAATTGAAAATAAAGAAGATTACCTTGAGTTAGATATGCCGGATTATATTACTAAAGTTTGTGTAGGTGAATTAAGTCAGCACATTAATAATAATAATTTAGATTTATCTGTTTATAGATATTTGAAAATAATATCTGGAAAAACTGCTGCTTTGTTTGAAGCTTCATTTTATGCTGGCGCCGTTTTATGCGAAACAGATAAAATAAAGATAAATAAGTATAAAGACCTTGGAAGATATATTGGTATGATTTTTCAATTAACTGATGATTGTATGGACTTTGAAACAACTGTAGATGTTGCAAAAAAACCTGTACAATCTGACTATGAACAAGGGGTAGTGACTTTACCGCTTATTTATACTTTTAAAAATATGTTAGGATTTAAAGATAGGGCAAGGAATAAAGAAATAACAAGAGATGATATTAATAAAGCTGTTATAAAATCTGGTGGTCTTAATTATACTCATATGTTATCTAAAAAGTATTACAATAAGGCATTAGAGTTATTAAATGAACTAGAAATTAATCCCGGTAAAAAAAGTAAATTAGTTACTGTTTTAAATAAAGCTTATAGAGTATTATAAATTATGTATATATCTCGGTTATAGCCGAATTTATATAAAAATTAAACATTTTATGGAGGAATTTAATGAAAAAGTTATTAGTATTATTATTGGTTTTAACTATGTCTTTGTTTGCATTTGTAGGATGTAGTTCAGAAAAGCCAGTATCAGAAACACCAGCAACAGAGGATCCAGGAACAGAAACACCATCTACAGAGGATCCGGCAACAGAAACACCAGCAACAGGTGATGCAGTAAAAACTGGTATAGCAGTTATATCATCAATTGAAAAATCAGCTGATGCTGCAGCTGATAAAGACGGATTAGCACAAGTTGATTCAGTAGTAGTTGCTGTTACAGTAGATAATGATGGAAAAATTGTTAAAGCAGCTATTGACACTGCACAAACAAAGATAAATTTTTCTAAGGAAGGTAAGTTAACAACTGATGTAGCAGGTGAATTTAAATCAAAACAAGAGCTTGGTACTGAGTATGGAATTAGCAAAGTATCTACAATAGGTAAAGAGTGGAATGAACAAGCTAATGCACTAGCTGAATATGTTGTAGGCAAAACTGTTGAAGAAATTAAAGGAATCGCTGTAACAGAAGAGGGAGTTCCTACAGATGATGATTTAGCTTCTTCAGTAACAATTAAAATTGGTGGATATATAGATGGAATAGAAAAAGCAGTTGCTAATGCACAAGACTTAGGAGCTAAATCAAGTGATAAACTTGGGTTAGGAGTTTCAACTTCTATAGCAAAGTCTAAAGATGCAGCAGCTGATGCAGAAGGAGTAGCTCAAGCATATACTTATTATACAGCAACAACTTTTGATGCTGATGGTAAAATAACAAGCTGTGCTATTGAAGCTTCTCAAAGCGATGTAAAATTTACTACAGAAGGTAAAATCACTACTGATTTAACTGCACCTTTGAAATCTAAGATTGAATTAGGTGATGAATATGGAATGAAGAAAGTTTCTAAAATAGGCAAAGAATGGTTTGAGCAATCAGATGCTTTCTCAAAATATGTTGTTGGAAAAACAGTTGAAGAAGTTGAAGGCATAGCAGTAGATGATGAAGGTCATACTACAGATGCTGATTTAATGGCTTCTGTAACAGTAGGAATTGGTGATTTCCAAGAAATAATAGCAAAAGCACAGGCAAATGCAAAATAAAAAATAAATTGGGGGTGTAGTTTTTACTACTCCCTTGTTTTTGAGGTGAAAAATTTGTTAAGAAAAGTAGCTGTAACTTTAATTGTGATTATTTTGTTATTTAATCTTTCAGCTTGCAATAAAAAGGAACAAAAACGCTATGAAGCTCAGTTTCTTTCGCTGTTTGATACAGTAACATCCATAGTTGGTTATGCTGAAAGTGAAGAACAGTTTACAGAGTATGCTCAATTAATACATGATGATTTAAAAGAGTATCATGAATTATATGATATTTATAATGATTATGAAGGAATTAACAATATTAAAACTATAAATGACAATGCAGGAATAAAACCCATAAAAGTTGATAAAAAAATAATTGATTTAATACTATTTGCTAAAAATGAGTATGTAGAGACAGATGGAAAAACAAATATTGCTCTAGGTTCAGTTTTGAGTATATGGCATGATTATCGTACAGAAGGTATAGAAGATTCGGAGAATGCAAAATTGCCTCCCTTGGATATATTAAAAACTGCAGCAAAGCATATAAATATAAATAATGTTATTGTTGATGAAATTAATTCAACAGTTTTCCTTAGTGACCCTGATATGAGACTTGATGTTGGAGCCGTTGCTAAAGGATATGCCACTGAACAAGTTAGCAGCTCAATAAAAGATAAGGGATTAATCTCAGCAATAATAAGTGTTGGTGGAAATGTTCGAGTACTGGGGAATAAAGCAGATACAAACGAGCAATGGAGTGTAGGTATCCAGAATCCTGATAAAGAAAGTGAAAATAAGGTTTTAAAGCTTGTATATTTATCAGATAAATCTTTGGTTACAAGTGGTAATTATGAAAGATATTATACTGTAAATGGCAAGAGATACAATCACATAATTAATCAAGAAACGTTGTTTCCATCAGAATACTTTGCATCAGTTTCGATTATTTGTAATGATTCCGGTAAAGCGGATGGTCTTTCTACTGCTGTATTTAGTATGCCTTATGAGCAGGGCAAAGAGCTTATTGACAGTTTAAATGATACGGAAGCTATGTGGGTATATAACAATGGAGAAATAAAATATAGTGAAAATTTTGAAAAATTTATTAAAGAATAGTTTGTTTTCTTTTATGTATATAGATATAATACCTTGTAGTTTTGACTATTTATTAGTCAATATTATAAGGTATATTTATTTATAAAGTAGTGAAGAATATTTAACAGATTTAAATTGTAAGATTTCATTTGACACTTATTAGAAAGTATAATAAAATGAATAAGTAATCTAAAAGAAATAAGTAATACAATTTTAAATAGATATATGAATTGTACACAATTAAAATGCATATTATATTACCCAAAGCATGTATGCTTTGGTTTTTTTTGACAAAGGGGGTATGTGTATTGAAGCATAAAAATAAGATAAATTATAAAATACTATTTTCATATGCAGGCGGTTTAAAAAAATTTCTTTTTATATCTGCTGTTGCAACCATATTGAGGGTTTTCATTAATTTTATAACTCCTCAAGTTGTAAGGGTCACCGTGGACTCTGTTATTGGTGACAAACCAATGAATTTTATTGCTCCTGCCATGAATCTTATTGATTCAATAGGTGGTAGACAAGGATTAAGAGAAAATATCTGGATTAGTGCTGTAGCAGTGTTGATTTTGGCTGTAATTACTTGTATTTGTGATTATGTTGGAAGGGTTACTATAGCAAAAGGCTCAGAAGGGATAATAAAAAATATACGAAATGGCCTATATGAACACATACAAAAACTTCCATATCAATGGCATGTAAAAAATCAAACAGGAGATATAATACAAAGGTCTACATCAGATGTAGAGATAGTTAGAAATTTTATTTCCACACAATTAGCAGAAATGTTTAGAACCGTTATGCTTATAATAGTATCATTAACATTGATGTTTTCTATGAACTTTAAACTTACGTTAATTGTTCTTATTTTTGTACCGATTATTATAATATATTCGTCAATATTTTACGGAATTTTATCTAGGAAATTTTTAGTGGCAGATGAAGCTGAAGGGGATCTTTTTTCGGCTGCTCAGGAAAATTTAACAGGGGTTAGAGTTGTTAGAGCATTTGGTAGAGAAAAATACGAAATAGAAAGATTTTCAAATAAAAATAGGAAATTTTCAGACTTGTGGGTTAAGCTTGGGTATCAGCTGGGATATTATTGGGGTTTAGGAGATTTAGTAACAGGACTTCAAGTTATGACGATTATATGCGTAGGTGTGGTTCAAGCTTCTAAAGGGATTATAACATTAGGAGAATTCTTAGTTTTTGTTTCATATAACTCAATGTTAGCATGGCCCGTAAGGAGCTTTGGACGTATATTGGGTGAAATGAGTAAAACAAAAGTTTCAGTTACTAGAATTTGTGAAATTTTAAATGAACCTGTAGAAGAAGATGAACCTAATAATATCAATATAGATATGAATCAGGATATTGAGTTTAAAAATGTTACATTTAAGTATGAAGGTCCTGTTCCAGTAATTAGTGATGTTAGTTTTAAAATAAAGGCTGGCACCACATTTGCTATATTAGGTGGGACTGGGTCTGGTAAAACAACACTGATGCATCTTTTAAACAGATTGTACGATTTGCCGGAAGATAGTGGTACTATAACTATAGGTGGCGTGAATATAAAAAATATAAAGAGAGATTATTTAAGAAGTAATATAGGTATGGTACTTCAAGAACCATTCTTATTTTCAAGGACGATAAAGCAAAATATAAGCATAGTAAATCCTGAAGCTGAAATTGGTGAAATAAAAGAAATTTCAGAAATAGCTCATGTTGATAAATCTATAGAGAATTTTTCAAAGGGCTATGACACAATTGTTGGAGAGAGAGGGGTTACATTATCAGGAGGTCAAAAGCAGCGTGTTGCAATAGCCAGAATGTTATTACAAAAAACTCCTAT
>SWCH01002279.1_pt1 | contig 34063 bp, 30 predicted proteins | sample 4690051 | NCBI WGS metagenome assembly SWCH01 (sample SAMN10267282, study PRJNA491770) | bioreactor metagenome | isolation source: DHS bioreactor inoculated with | place: Japan: off Shimokita Peninsula | reverse complement strand
TGGACCTTATACATGTTTTTTTTACTTCTTTAGGATCAGCTATTGCATTGTTTATTTTAACAAAGATAATGGGAAAAAAGGAGCTTTCTCAGTTATCCATGTTTGATTTTGTAATAGGAATAACAATTGGTTCTATTGCTGCTGAAATGGCAACCGCTTTAGAAGTAGATTATTGGAATCCTTTGCTTGCTATGGTAGTGTATGCGGCTCTTTCTGTATTATTTTCATTTGCCACGACAAAATCAATTATATTAAGTCGGTTTATTTATGGAGAGTCTCTTATACTTTTTCAGGATGGAAAAATAAACGATAAAAATCTAAAGAAAGCAAGGCTTGATATAAATGAATTTCTTACTCAATGTAGAAATAGCGGGTATTTCAATATTGAGAATTTACAAACAGCTATATTAGAACCAAATGGAAAAATTAGTTTTTTACCGTTGTCATCTCAAAGGCCTGTTACCCCAAATGATTTAAAACTTAAACCACCAGAAGAAAAACCTCTAACTAATGTAATTATTGATGGGAAAATTTTAGCAGGAAATTTAAAATTTACGGGAAAAGATGAAAAATGGCTATATAAACAGATGAAATTACAGGGAATTGACGATATTTCTGAAGTGTTTTTAGCAACATGCGATGACAATAATCAGGTTAATATATATGTTAAGCTTAAAAAGCCTATGACTAGGGATATTTTTCAATAATATAAAAATAGAGCAGATTGCACCTTTAAGGTGCTACTCTTTTAGAGAACTCATTCAGCTTAAGCTGAACATCAGGTCTTCAGATGGGAATTCTACCCCATCTGAAGTTGAAAAAAATCATCACTTATAGAGGTAGTGTCATAATAATTTTATTCTTGCAAATCTTCATAAAGTTCAGCTGCTATGTTCCAGGTACTTGGGCCAACTATTCCTAAAATGTCATCTTCAGTTAAATCTAAGAAGTTCTTCTGTATGGCGATAACGGCATCTTCGGTCTGTTCATCAAATAAACCGGTTACAGTTACATTTGGAATAGATGGATAAACTTTTGAAATTTCTGATAAATATGTTTGGATTAGTCTAACATTTTTATCTCCCATCCCTCTGGATAATATATAACCAGGATATATGCTTTCTATACCAAAGCATTCCTTTGGTATTTGTTTATGTTTTAGCCTGTTTTTATAATCTTTGTCAAGACTTGCCCAGGTTTGTATACCAACCACACCATCTATAATTATATCATATTTTGTTTGTAGTGCCATTACAGCTTCGGTTGTTTCCGGACCAAAGTAACCGGTAATTTCAATAGTTGGTATATCAGGATAATAACAGCCCAGTGCACGTACATAGTATTGTATTAAACTTACCCAAATACTAGAATCACCTTCCTGCCAAGCAACAGGCAATGGACTATCAATATCCTCAAGTGTGACACCCTCAGAAAATAATTCATTTAATCCCTTTACTGCATTGTATATATATTTTATTTTATACCATGTTGCATTACTTATTACTCCATCAGGAACCAAATTGAATATTTCTTGGAAAGCTTTTACTGCAGCTTCAGTTTGAACTCCAAAAATTCCATCTATATCTTCTATTTTAGGAATAAGTGAGTAGTTTTGACCTATTCTGTTTAACTCAACTTGTATTATGCTGACATCCTGTCCAAAGCTTCCTAATCGCAGGGGATATAAAGGGTATGATTCAAAATTTGCATTAACAGGTACATCTACAATAATGTCTATATCATCACCATAATAATATTGCAGGATTTCATATGGTGAATATCCGCTTTCTGCCAGTGTAACAGTTCCCCATTGCAACAGACCATCACAACTGGTCATTCTTCCATCGCAGTAAGCTGTAAATAGAGGTTCCACACTACCATGTCTTGATACATAGCTGTTAAAAATTTCATCAACTATTTGCGATATATTTTCAAAAATACCTCTTCCAGGTACAAATGATTTGTCTATTTGTTGTGAATTAGTTATATCAAAATTATATCCTTGATTTCTATAATATTCTGTATAAACCCTATTTAGTGCAAAAGTAATTTGAGCATAGATGTTTGCTCTAACTGCAGATTCAGGCCAAGTTGGATAAACTTCGCTTGATGCTACATTTTTAATATATGCCGGAAACGAAACAGTTACATCTGCAGCAGATTCATCGGGATTACCCAGGTGAATAGTTATTTCTTCTGGAATAAAAGGTTCGTCAGGTCTACTGATTATAACCATTGTTAATACCACCTATCACATAAATTTTGAGGCTTAGCATGATAAACTTGATGGATACTGTAACCTTCTGTTGGAATTAATAGAACAGTTTGAAGTGAAGTTATATCATCAAATACACTTATGTCAAATATATCGGTAGTTAAGTAGTTGATTGCTTCGACAGTTGCATTATAAGTAGAATATGTTTTGCTATCTTCAGGATGTAGAGAACGGTAAGCGGCAACTGTTGGTAAAGCTAGGGGTTCAGTTTTACCATTAATATCAGTTTTTATTATTTTAGAAACAAAATAATCATTACCCATTGGTTTACTTACTGTTATTTTTGCATTAGGAATTGGTATTAGTCCCTCTGCTTCAGAATTCTGAATTACTTGAAATATAATATATCCGGTTTCAGGATTATCATTTAAATATGAATTTAATAAATCTGAAATTGCAGGTTCATTTTGGGGTTCAGGTGGTAATTGCATAAAATTTGATTGATATCTATAAAACATAGTATTCCTCCATATATAATTAGTCAATAATATTTCTGTTGGTTTACTTGAAATATTATATGCTATTTTATTTGAGGAAATAACTAAAATAAGATAAAAACCAGTTCTACACAATAAAAAGTAAAAATAAATTGACACTAATTTGTATAAGATATAAGATGTATATAGATAAATCTCTATTTTATACAAAATTACATACTAAAAATTACTTATATTGAGGTGATAAAGTGGAAGAGGATTATAGAAAATATGCCTTGCTTTTAAAGGCACTTTCAGATGAAACAAGAGTTAAAATATTTTATATGCTTTCTAAAGGTGAATTATGTGCTTGTAAAATATTAGAGGAATTTAAAATTACACAACCTACGTTATCACATCATATGAAAACATTGTGCGATAGTGGATTGGTGAATAGCAGAAGAGATGGTATATGGATGAAATATTCTATAAATAAAGAAAATTTAGAAATACTAAAAAGGTTCTTCGATTTTTATGATTGATTATGTGAATTTTGTATATGGTCTTTTTTCAACTAAAATTAGGTTGAAAAGAATTAGAGATTTAGCAAGTTGATTATCAAGAATTAAAAGACAAAAGGAATAGACATGAAAAAAAATATTAGGTTTTATTGTAAGTTATTTGTTACTACATTTTCATTGAGCGCATTTACTATAGGGGGAGGCTATGTAATAGTTCCTTTGATGCGTCAAAAATTTGTAGAAGAACTAAAGTGGATTGAAGAAGAAGAAATGCTTAATATAGTTGCTATATCACAATCAGCGCCAGGTCCAATAGCAGTTAACACTTCAATTATGGCAGGGTATAAGTTGGCAGGAGTTCTTGGAGCATTTGTGTCAATATTAGGAACAGTATTACCTCCATTAATAATTATAACAATTGTATCTAAATTTTATGATGCAATAAAAAATAATTCATCTGTAAATGCAGTACTGTTAGGAATGCGAGCAGGCGTAGCTGCAGTTATAATAAATGTAATAATTAAAATGGTTAATGACATATTAAAGAAAAAAAGCTATGTATCAATTATTATTATGATATTATCATTTGTGGCAGCAGTAATATTCAATATAAATGCAGCATTAATTATTATTGTTTGTGGTATTTTCGGTGCAATATACTATAGTATTATTGCAGACAAATATAAGGGAGGAAAAAAATAATATGATTTATTTACAGGTTTTTGTAAGTTTTTTTCAAATCGGGTTATTTAGTTTTGGTGGCGGATATGCGGCCTTACCCCTTATAGAAAATCAAGTAATTGATGTGCATAATTGGATAAGCTTATCAGAATTTGCAGATATGATTACTATATCACAGATGACACCAGGGCCTATAGCACTTAATATGGCAACTTTTGTAGGAACTAGAGTTGGTGGTTTGCTAGGAGCTGTAGTTGCTACAATAGGGTGTGTAACGCCCTCATGTATTATAGTTTTGATACTTGCATATTTATATTATAAATATAAAAATTTATCTGTAATTCAAGGCATGCTCAATGGTCTGAGACCGGCTGTAGTTTCCCTTATAGCATCAGCAGGGATTTCAATTTTATTATTAGCTATATTTAAAACAGAGGAAACAACATTATTAACTATGAAAATTAAAGATATAAATATAGTTTCATTTATACTCATAGCTATAGGTGTTTTTGTTTTGAGAAAATACAAATCCAATCCTATTCATGTCATAATGGCATCCGGGGCAATAGGATTTATTATTTATACCTTAATATTGTAATCAACTCTATTAAGGTATAGTTATTTTAAATTGGAGAAGAAAGTTACTATATTATTTTTAAACAATTTGGCAGATTATGAAATATATTCACTTTCCCTCCAAGATAAATTTATACATCTTGTGCATTTAGGTGAATATATATTAATTAAAGAAAGTTCTTGATGTTCAATATTTCCCCAACTGTATTTAGGTACAAATGCAATTCCCATACCGTTTTTTACAAGTTCTAAAATTGTTGGAGAGTCATAGCACTCCAAGATAACATTAGGTGTAAATCCTGCGCGATTACAATAATGGTCAGTTGTTTTTCTTAATTTAGTATATGGTGGTAAACCTATGAACTTTTCTTTAGATAAACTATCTAAGCTTATGTCATTTTTTTCAGCTAAATGATGGTTTTTAGAAACAGCAAGCTTTAACTCCTCTTCTAATAAAGTCATACTGTTTTTGTCGTTAACTTCTTCTGATGATGGTATATATATAATGAAATCATAATTATTTTTACCTTTGTTAAATTGTTTTTGACTTATGTGAAATTTTATATTGGGATATTTTTGATTAAATCCAGTGATTATTTTAGGAAGCATAAACATTGCAGCTTGAACATAAATAACAATGTCTTGGTCTTTTTTGTTGTTATAATCATTTAATTCTTTTTTAGCATCATCAAGTGACTGTAAACATCTATTTACATATTTCAAAAAAATTTCACCATTTCCATTTAGTTTTATATATTTTCCTTCCCTATCAAATAGTTTAACGCCCAGTTCAGTTTCAAGAATCCGAATGGTTTTACTCAATGCAGATTGAGATACATGAATTTCTTCAGCTACTCTTGTCATATTTTGTGCATCTGCTATTTTCTTAAAATATTTTAGTTGTAACAATTCCATAAATTCTCCTCCTTATATATAACTTCTATGTTATGAGTATATGAATAATTATATATTAGACAATATAAAAAATCAATGCTATACTTTTTGTATAACATGTTTATAAATACCTATAATTTGGAGGAAAGTATGAAAAAAACTAATTTTAAAAAAATCGTTACTGCAATATTTGTAGTGGTTATGTGTTTATCAGTAGTTGGTTGCAGCGTATCTCAATCAAATGAACCAAGTAACAATTCTAGTTCGGAAGATACAAAAATAGATTATCCAACAAAGCCAATCACAATGATAGTACCTTATGGTGCCGGTGGTGGTACTGATACTTATGGAAGAATGTTAGCTGCACAATTAGAAAAAAAACTTGGAGTTTCTATAACTGTTACAAACCAAGGCGGTGCTTCAGGTTCAATAGGTACAAAATTTGTACATGATGCAGGTGCTGACGGATATACATTGTTATTTTCTGCAGAAACAATAGGAACTTACCGTTCAATGGGTACAAGTGATCTTTCTTATAATAATTTTATACCAATTGCACTTGCAGTTAATGATCCTAAATTAGTAGTAGTATCTAAAAACTCTAAATACAATACATTGGAAGAATTATTAGCTGATATTAAAGCTAACCCTGGTAAAGTAACAATGTCTCATTCAGGTCCAGGTGGAAGTGGTCATAATCAAGGTCTTATTTTAAAAGAATTAGGATATGATGTTGCAATGACAGCTTATGATAGTGGTAATAACGCTTTACTAGGTGTACTTGGAGATCAAGTTGCATTTACAAATCCTAATTTATCTTTTACTACAGGATATATGGATAGTGGAGATGTTAAGGTTCTTGCAGTGTTTTCAAATGAAAGATTAGTATCATATCCTGATATACCGGCTTTTACAGAAATTGTTCCTGAATCTGAAAAATATTTAAGCATACCACTTACCCCTCTTTCATTACTTGCAAAAGAAGGAACACCAAATGAAGTGGTTGAAATACTAAGAGAAGCTACTTCGGAAGCTTTTCAAGAAGCAGATTGGGTTGAGTTTGTAGAATCAAATTCTGCAGATAAGCTTTATGAAAAATATACAGATGAAGAGTCAATGAAACAATTTTTCAAAAATTGGGAATCAATGATTTGCTGGTTGCAGTATGAAAATGGTGTTGCAAAAAACAGTCCTGAGCAATTCAACATTCCTAAGCTTGACTAGTTAATATTAATATACAATAAACATAAAAAATAAAAATGCCTTTATTTTATCTAACTATTTAAATAAAATAGGGGCATTAAAATTATTAGAAAAAGGTGATATTCAAATGAATAATCAAAAAAAAATCAACAAAAAAAATTTATGAAGGAATTTTCTTCATGATTATTGGCATTAGCCTAATTATATATTCTCTGATATCTTATTCTAAATCATTTAATCAAAATTGGTCTCAATCACCATATGCTTTTCCTATTTTAGTAGCAATTTTTATATGTTTTCTTTCTTCAAGTTTATTGGTTAGCGGATTAAAGCAATACAAAGAATCAAAGGATTACAGCAAACATAAATTAGTAAAACCAAATATAAAAGGCGTGGTGGTTGTCTTGTTAATATCTGCAGCTTACTATGCAGCATTAGCAGCAGTAGATATACCAATGTTTACATTAACAATACTTTCATTATCTATATCTTTTTCAACTTTTGAAATATCAACAATAGCATTCTTGTTTATTTTGTTAAAGTATCTTAAAGTTAGAAAGAAATTGTTGCTTGTTTTGATTCCAATAATGACAACAACAGTTTTGAGCATTGCATTTAGAACATTGCTCCATGTATTATTACCATAAGGAGGGGACTGAAATGTTAGAAATTTTATCAATTATAGATATAAGATTTATATTACTAGTATTTGTTGGTTCGGTTGCTGGTCTTTTTGTAGGGTCTATTCCCGGACTATCAGTTTCAATGGCGACTGCATTATTAGTTTCTATAACTTATACATGGAATACTACAGACGCTTTAGCAACAATTATGGGAGTATATGTAGTAGGAGTTTTTTCTGGCGCTGTATCAGCTATATTAATAAATATACCTGGTGCTCCTTCGTCAGTAGTAACAACATTAGATGGCTATCCACTAGCCAGTAGGGGAGAATCTCATAAAGCTTTATTTTATGCAACAATATATTCCTTTATAGGAAGTTTGTTTGGGCTTATAGCGTTATGGCTTTTAGCAAAACCAGTTTCAAATATTGCACTGAAATTTACTCCGATGGATTACTTTTTGTTAGCTTTTTTTGGCTTGGCAACAGTAGGTTCAGTAACTTCTAAAAATTATACAAAGGGATTAATGAGTGCTGCATTGGGATTAACTGTTAGTATGATTGGGTTGGATCCGATTATGGGTACTCCGAGAATGTCTTTTAATATACCAGATCTTCAAGCTGGAATTGCAACAGTTCCAGCTTTAGTAGGTTTATTTGGATTTTCGGAAGTTTTAAGTGTTATATATGATAATAATTTAGAACAGGTAGTGCTTCAATTAACTAAGATGAAGCTTAGTATAAAAAATTCTCTTAAACACTGGAAGTTAGCACTTTATTCTTCTTCTATAGGAACTGTTATAGGTGCTTTACCTGGTGCTGGTGGTCCTGTTGCTGCATTTATATCATACAATGAAGCAAAACGAATTACTAAAAATCCAGAAGTTCAATTTGGAGAAGGAGCTGTTGAAGGAATAGTGGCAAGTGAATCTTCAAACAATGCTTGTATTGGTGGTGCTTTAATTCCAATGCTTACATTGGCTGTACCAGGAGATGCAGTTACAGCAATATTATTATCAGTATTTTACGTTCATGGATTAAAGCCAGGACCAATGTTTATTAAAGAGAGTCCTGAAATGTTTAGCGCAATTTTGGCAGGTGGAATTATTGCATGTTTTGCTCTGTTAATTTTAGGCTTGTTGGTCGCACCTAAAATTAGCAAGGTAATATCTATTCCCAAAAACATATTACTGCCAATTGTTGCAGTTTTATGTGTGATTGGTTCATTTGCATGTAACAACCGTTTATTTGATGTAATATTAATGTTTGTATTTGGGTTAATTGGTTTTTTAATGCGTCGTTTTGATTATCCGGCAGCACCAATGGTACTTGCAATAGTACTAGGCGGCATGATGGATTCTAATTTTAGAAGGGCAGTATCTTTGGCATCTTCAACAGATAATATGCTTTTATCCATGTTTGGAAGACCTATAACAATTGTATTATTAACTTTAACTATACTAATAATTTTATCAAATATACCACTTGTTAAAAATCTGTTGGCTAAGTCATCTTTAAAATTTTAATGAATTAATAATTAGGATTAATCAATACAAATGAATATTATAAGCTAAGGCCATAGTATCGTCTTGGCTTTTTTATTACTTTATTCAAATGAAAAGCGGCATATGTATGAGGTGTAAGTTCACAATATATAAGTAATTATATATTAGACATCATTAAAATATAATGATATAAATATTAATATCAACTACTAAGAAAATAACAATAAACTTAAAAGGAGAAATTGAAATGCAAGGAATTATAAAAAGGAATAATTTATCTGGAACAATAATGGTTCCCGGTTCAAAAAGTCATACTATTAGAGCAATTATGATAGCAGCAATGGCTAAAGGAAAATCTATTATAAAAAATCCATTGAAAAGTGAAGATTGTAAGAGTGCAATAAATGTTGCTAAAGCTTTTGGAGCTAATTATGAATTAAATGAAAATGAGTGGGTTATCGAGGGGGTAGATGGAAAATTAAAATTACCGGATAATATAGTAGATTGTGGAAACTCTGGTACAACAACTTATATTGCTTGTTCAATGGCGGCAACAATTGAAGGAACCACCATAATCACAGGAGATGCACAAATTAGAAAAAGACCAATAGATACTTTACTAAGATCAATAAATGCAACTAATGCAACAGCATTTAAAACAAGGCCAAATGTTGACGCACCACCTGTAGTAATAACAGGTCCAATGAAAGCAGGAAGTATTAAATTAGAAGGAAAAATATCTCCTCAAGTATCGGGGGTGCTTTTATCTGCGCCTTTGTTAGAAGGTACTACAGAAATAACAGTTGAACATCCTTTGGAAATACCATATGTAAACATGACCTTAGATTGGATGTCTAAACATGGGGTTGAAGTTAAACACAGCGACGACTATAAGAAGTATGTAATTAATGGTTCACAAAAATATAGCCCGGTTAATAGTTTAATACCAAGTGATTGGTCAGGTGTTGCATTTCCTCTTATAGGTGCCGTGATGACTAATTCAATTGTAACAATAGACGGGGTTGACTTTGATGATGTTCAAGGGGATAAAGGTATTGTTGATGTGCTAATAAGCATGGGAGCAGATATAACAAAGGATATAAATAATCATAAAATAGTAATAAAAGGCGGCAAGCCGTTACAAGGTGTTCATGTAGATTGTAAAAATATGCCAGATACATTACCTGCGTTATCTGTTATTGGTGCATATGCTTCTGGTCAAATGAAAATGACTGGGCTAGAGGTAGTAAGGTTAAAGGAAACTGATAGAGTGTCAGTGATGCAAGAAGAACTAACTAAGATGGGTGTAGAAGTTGAAGTTGGCGAAGATTATATTATAATAAATGGCGGCAAAGGGTTTAAAGGAACTACAGTAGAAAGTCATGATGACCACCGTGTTGCTATGGCATTAATGATGGCAGGATTAGTCGCAGAGGGTGAAACACGAGTAAATAATATAGATTGTGTAAATATTTCATTTCCTAATTTTGTTAATGTAATTAATCAAATAGGTGCTAATATAGAAGTTTGTTAGAAGTTATAATTAAACCAAAGATGTTTTCTTTGGTTTTAATTATTTTAACATAGTTTTTTTATTAATAAATTGATGAAATTAATAGATAAATATATTAATTAAAAATATATTTTGAATTATTTTATCAATAATGGTAAAATAAATCCATAAGGAGAGATGCACTTATGTCAGAAAATAAGTTTACACATCTACACGTACATACGGAATTTAGTCTCCTTGATGGAGCTTGCCGCATAACAGAACTTGTTAAAAAAGCAAAAGAATTGAATATGGATTCAATTGCTATAACAGATCATGGGTCTATGTATGGAGTAGTAGAATTTTTCAAACAAGCTAAAAGAGAAGGTATTAAACCAATCTTAGGATTTGAAGCTTATGTTGCACCTAGAAAAATGAATGATAAGGACCCGCAAAAAGATAAGAATCAATACCATCTAGTACTACTGGCAGAAAACTACGAAGGATATAAAAACCTATTGAAAATATGTTCCGCAGGATTTGTAGATGGATTTTATTATAAACCAAGAGTTGATTATGACTTATTAAGACAACATAGCAAGGGTATAATCGCATTGAGCGCTTGTATTGCTGGTGAAGTACAAAGTAACTTGCTTGATAATAATTATGAAAAGGCTGTTGAAACAGCACTAATATATAAAAATATATTTGGAGAAAATAATTTCTTTCTTGAGATGCAAGATCACGGGATGAAAGAGCAGCAGATTATAAACAGCGGCCTGGTAAAAATGAGTCAACAGCTGGGAATACCTCTTGTTGCAACTAATGATATTCATTACATAAACAAGGAAGATTCAAAATTTCACGATATATTGATGTGTATTCAAATGCAAAAAACAGTAGATGAAGAAAGAATGAAATTTCCGTCTGATGAGTTTTATTTGAAATCATACGAAGAAATGTCTTTGTTGTTTCCACAAGAGGCTCTGGAAAATACAATAAAAATATCAGAAAGGTGCAATGTTGAGCTAGATTTTGAAACTATTCATCTGCCAGAATTTAAAGTACCTTTGGGATACACTAAATCAGAGTATTTTCGTGAAATATGTCAGCTAGGACTTGCGGAAAGGTATAAAAATGTTACAGATGAAATTCAAAATCGTCTTGATTACGAAATAGGAATAATTGAGCAGATGGGTTATGTTGATTATTTTCTTATTGTGTGGGATTTCATAAAGTATTCCAAAGACAATAAAATAATGGTTGGTCCGGGCAGAGGATCAGCAGCAGGAAGCTTAGTTGCATATTCTATGAAAATTACAAACATTGACCCGTTAAGGTATAATCTTATATTTGAGAGATTTTTAAATCCAGAAAGAATAAGCATGCCAGATATTGATGTGGACTTTTGCTATGAGAGGCGTGAAGAAGTAATAGATTATGTAAAAGAAAAATACGGAAGTGAAAAGGTTGCTCAAATTATTACATTTGGAACAATGGCTGCCAGAGGCTCAATTAGGGATGTTGGACGAGCACTTAATTTATCATACGGACAGGTTGATTTTGTAGCAAAAAAAAATTCCTATGGATTTAGGAATGACTATTTCTAAAGCATTAGAGATAAACAATGAATTTAAGGAATTGTATGATAATGATAAGGAAATTAAAAATCTTATAGATATAGCATTAAAGGTTGAAGGCCTGCCAAGGCATTCATCCACTCATGCTGCAGGTGTACTAATATCAAAAGAGAAAGTAACGGAGTATGTTCCGCTTTCACGGAATAAAGATATAATTACGACCCAATTTAATATGATAGAGCTAGAAGAACTTGGACTTTTAAAAATGGATGTGCGAATTGTTCGTTGCTGAAAACACTCAGAAATGAGAACAAGGCAACGGGGTAAATAATTTACCTAACTGTTAGTTTGATTAGAGTGGTGAAATTCCATTTGTAGAGTAAATATCGATACTCAATCCCCTGATACTCCGACATGCGTCATGGACTTGATGACATGATGTATGAAGCTCGGTGAAGTCGGCTGAAAAGAAGCCTAAATTTATGAAATATATAAGTAAAATTGGTACAAAAGTGGCCAGAGCCCGCCTGTTCGAAAGTATAAAGTAATAAATACGGTGACGAAGTAAGTCGGGGGTCCTGTAAAAAGTAATATGCTTACTCACCAGGAACTGCCGTATGAAAGGCTCGTGATTTAAGACCCCGATGAAAGTCGGGTTGCCCCAATAGGGGTACTGACCGTGGCAACTCTATTGTCCATTGCAGTTGCGACAGCTATCAAGTAAATGATAACAGCTCTTATTCCATTCGATAAAGGGAGAAAGAGTGGTCAGCGGGTTAAAGGCAGAAGCTAAGTTACTATAATTAAAGGATAAAACTAACGGAACAATTGAACCTTGAGAGAAAATGTTAAGGTAATTAAGTGCCGATGTTTCTAACAGTGTAGGAAATGACCTGTGAATTCAAGGGGCAGCAGCCCGTAGTACCTAAGAAGGTGGCAATAAACCACTGGAGGGAAGGGGCATAGTCGTAAATAGAATAATGTAAGAAAGTTTAATTGTTAAGGTAGCCGTTGTGCGAAACGAACTAACTATGATAGTGTCACGGAGGTGATGTCATGGGGACAAAACTTAACAAGGTTCCTTCAGATGAAGCAGAACTTAACAAACTCTTACAAGACATTTATTTGACGTCAAAGAAAAATTATGATAATGACAATGAAAGTAACTTCATGGGAATCTTAGAAATTATAGCATCTGAACCCAATATTATAACAGCGATTCATAAAATCAAAAGCAACAAAGGAAGTAATACTTCTGGTGTTGATGATGAGGATCTCGATGACTATTTAGAAAAGGGTTACGACGAAGTTATAGAAATAGTGAGAACTAAACTATATAACTACAATCCAAATATGGTGCGAAGAGTATGGATTCCCAAACCAGGTAAGTCTGAAAAGAGACCACTTGGAATTCCAACAATTATCGATAGAATAATACAAGAATGTGTTAGAAATATAATTGAACCAATTGCTGAAGCTCAGTTCTTTGAACATTCATACGGTTTTAGACCTATGAGGTCAGCTGATATGGCAGTGGCAAGAATTAAACGCATAAACTTTACTTCTAAATGTTGCTGGGTAGTAGAAGGTGACATTAAGGGCTTTTTCGATAACATTGACCACAATGTAATGATTAAAAGCTTGTGGAACCTTGGTATCCGTGATAAGAGAGTATTGAGTATTATAAAACAAATGCTTGAAGCAGGAGTTATGGAGGAATGTAGTAAGAGTGAGTTAGGAACACCGCAAGGAGGAATAATTTCACCATTACTTGCAAACATCTATCTTAATCGATTCGATAATTATATGACTGGAGATTTCGAGAGGAAAAAACTCAGAAAGCCACATTCAAGACGAGACGGTGAATTAACTGCAATGAGAAATCATAGCAATTTAAAAACCTGTTATTATGTCAGATACGCAGATGACTGGGTAATCCTAACGGATAACAAAGAAGATGCTGAAAAACTGAAACATAAAGCGAAAAGATATCTAAATGATACACTGAAGCTTGAACTTTCAGAGGAAAAAACATTGATAACAAATGTTCGTATTAAACCAATTAAATTTTTAGGTGTAGAAATACGAATGGTCAAGAAGAATGGCACATGGGTTAATAAGGTATCACCCGAAAGAGAAACATTTCATCGAAAGATGAAGAACTTAAGTCGAGAAATATTCTATATTAGAAAAATTTCTACGTTAGATAAAGATAGACTTATACAAAATATCACAAGGGTGAATTCAATTATAGTAGGACTTATCAACTATTACAGTATGTGTGACCAAATTAGTGTAGTGATTAGAAAATATGCTTGGTTATTAAAATACACAGCATACAAATCGCTAAAACGCTATGGTGGCAAATGGATCAGAGCAAATGAAGTATCAAATCTAATTGGATTGCATTATGGGCATAAAGCACATATACCAGCGGTCAAATATAAGGAAATGTATATAGGAATCACCGATATAAACTTTGCAAAATGGGAAAACCCAGTGCAGAAAAATCAAGGTGAAACACCATATACGCCTGAAGGAAGAGAGCTTTATAATAAAAGAATGAGAAGAAAAGGATTAAGAGTGCGAACGGATGAAGTAAATTCAACAGCACATGCATTGTTCATAAGAATGAGCAAAAGTCCTTTATACAACTTCGAATACTTTATGAATAGACCATACACATACAATAGAGACAGGGGAAAATGTAAAATATGTGGGGGATATGTAGAACCCAATGAAGCAAGATTCCATCATGTCGAAAAGAAGTTACCAATTAATCAAATTAATAAGGTTAAAAACCTTGCAACAGTACATAAATATTGTCATGATTTAATTCATAATAATTCAGAGCCAGAAGGTCTGTCAGAAAAATCAATTAAAAATCTTGAGAAATATCGCAAGAAATTAAACGAGTCTGACATTATTCGAAAGTAGGTCACCGAAGCCTATTATTTACGATGGAACGCCGTGTGCGGTGAAAGTCGCACGCACGGTGTGAATGGGGGGAAAACAAAACCTGACCGTTAAGACGAAGGTTGAGTTACCTATCCATATTTTTTAGGACTTAGGACATTAACTGTAATTCGTGATGCTGTAGATTTAATAGAAAAAAACCATAATATAAAGGTAGATTTTAGCAACTGCATGTATGATGATCCTAATGTATTTAAACTTTTTGCTCATGCAGATACTTTAGGTATATTTCAATTTGAAAGTTCAGGAATGAGAGTATTTTTAAAAGATTTAAAACCAACAGAGTTTGAAAACATAGTTGCTGCAAATGCACTTTACAGACCAGGACCCATGGGACAAATTCCCGTTTATATAAAAAACAAACTTAATCCACAAAATGTTACTTACCTTCATCCAAAGTTGGAACATATATTAAATGTGACATATGGCTGTATGGTATATCAAGAGCAGGTCATGCAGATAGTTAGAGATATAGGTGGATTTACTATGGGTCGATCTGATTTGCTTCGTCGTGCTATGGGTAAGAAAAAAATGAAGGTAATGCAGGAAGAAAGACAAATTTTTATTTATGGTAAAGAAGCTGAAAATAATGAACCAGAAATTCCAGGAGCAATTAAAAACGGAGTTGATGAAAAAATTGCAAATGAAATATATGATTTGATGATTGATTTTGCAAAATATGCTTTTCCAAAGGCTCATTCAGTAGCTTATGCTGCACTTGCTTATGAAACTGCATGGCTTAAATTATATTATCCTGTTGAGTTTATGGCAGCACTTATATCAAGCATTATGGGGAATTCTAACTCTGTTTCTTTATACATAAGAGAATGCAAAAATCTTGGTATAGAAATATTGCCTCCGGATGTAAATGAGAGCAGAGACAAATTTACAGTAGTAAATGGCAAAATTCGTTTTGGTCTTGCAGCTGTAAAAAATGTTGGTGTAAATGTAATACAAGATATTATAAAGGCTAGAGAAAGTAAAGGAAAATTTGTTAGTTTTACAGACTTTTGTCAAAAAGTTGATTCAAGTGTATTGAATAAACGTCAGATTGAATCATTGATAAAATGTGGAGCATTTGATTTTTTGAATGTTTACAGGTCTCAATTAATGAAAGTGTATGAAAATATAATTGATAGTGTTGTAAGTCAGAAAAAGAGAAATATAGAAGGCCAATTTTCATTATTTGATACTTTTTCAGAAGAAAATGCTGGAATTGTTGAGGTTTTTGATGAATACCTTCCAAAAATAGCTGAATATAATGATAAAACTATTTTAGCAATGGAAAAAGAAATGGTTGGAATATATTTAAGCGGACATCCTCTTTCAGAATATGAAAAGGAGTTAGAAAGCACAACAACTACAAATTGCAGTGAAATAGCTGAGTTAAGTGACAGTACAAGAGAAAGCGGCACAAATCTATGTGATGGAAGCAGAATTATATTAGGTGGTATAATTATAAAGAAACAAAATAAAATAACTAAAAATAATAATATGATGGCTTTTATAACATTAGAAGATTTATTTGGAACAGTGGAGGTAATAGTATTTCCTAAAACATACGATAAATATAAAGAATTGTTATTTGAGGATAATATAGTATTGATAGAAGGTACATTAAGTATTGCTGAGGAAGATACGCCAAAACTTATGTCCAATAGAATTTATGAGATTAAAAAAAATGAAGAAGCTTTTACGGATGATATAAATAATAAACATGGAAAGACACGAAAAAAACTATATATAAAAGTAAGAGATAAAGAACATTATAAAAAAGTAAAAAAAGATCTATTTGCTTGTTTGCATAAGTGTTTGGGTAATGACTGTGTAGTAGTTTACAATGAAAGTGAAAAAGCAAACATGATTTTGCCGGAAAAAAGCTGGGTAGATACAAATGATGAAAAATTAATTGATAATTTGAAATTGGTTTTTGGAGAAAATAATATAGCAATAAAATAGAACTTATTTAACAAATTATATATTAACGCAGGGAGGTTTATTTTGAAAAATATTGGGGTTCTTACAAGTGGTGGCGATGCACCAGGAATGAATGCGGCAATTAGAGCAGTAGTTAGGTATGGAATATATAACAGTATTAATATTATAGGAATAAAAAATGGATATAAAGGTTTAGTAGAAAGCAATATTGTTGATATGTCACTTTCATCAGTAGCTGATATAATACATAGAGGCGGAACAATCCTTGGAAGTGCAAGGAGCAAAGAATTTCAGGAAGAAGAAGGTTTTAAAAAAGCACTTCAAAATATTAAATATCTTGGTATAGACGGAATGGTTGTAATAGGGGGAGATGGAACATTCAGAGGTGCTCAGCAGCTATGCAATGCAGACATACCTACTATAGGTATACCCGGGACAATAGATAATGATTTGCCATATACACAGTATACATTAGGTTTTTTTACAGCATTGACAACAGTGCTAGAATCAGTAGAAAAAATTAGAGATACTTCATCATCCCATGGCAGGACAAATGTAATACAGGTTATGGGTAGGAATTGTGGAGATATTGCACTATATGCCGGACTTGCAGGAGGTGCAGAAATGGTTATTATACCAGAAGTCGAGCATAATATTGAGGAGATATGCGATAAAATAATGCAAGGCAGAGCCAGAGGCAAAAAACATAGCATTATAATATTAGCAGAAGGTGCAGGGGATGCAAAAGAAATAAGTGAATTAATTCAAGAAAAAACCGGAGTTGGTACTAGATATTCAGTTTTAGGATATACTCAAAGAGGAGGTGCACCATCTGCATTTGATAGACTAATAGGCAGTCAGATGGGAGCAAAAGCTGTGGAATTATTAAAAGACTCAAAGTCTAATAGGTTGCTTGGAGTTAAAGGAAATCAAATTTTCGATATGGATATAGAAAAGGCATTGTCAGTTGAAAAGAAATTTGATCAAACCACATACGATTTGACTAAGATATTATCAATATAGCAATATTATATAATTATATAAATAGTAGAATCTGATGTGTACCTTACAACATCAAGTATAATAACAATTTAAATGTTAGAGATTAAGTATTCTGTGCAAATAGTATTACATCATAAAAAATATGCTTAAAAAAATATTAAACTTGAAAGGGTGAAAAATATATGAGAAAAACAAAAATAGTATGTACTATAGGACCAACATCACAGAGCGAAGAGATATTTAGAGAAATAGTAAAAAGTGGATTGAATGTTGCAAGATTAAATTTTTCACATGGAAACCATGAAGAACATAAAGAAAGAATAAATGTAATAAAAAAAATTAGAGATGAACTTGGTGTAAATGTTGCTATTATGTTAGATACAAAAGGACCGGAAATAAGAACGAGAGATTTTGAAAATGGAGAAGCAGAGCTTATAAAAGAACAGGAAATAATTATAACCTCAAGAGAAGTTTTAGGAAATAGCAAGATGATAAGTGTTACATATGAGAATTTTGCTGAAGATGTAAAAAAAGGGGATACTGTATTAATAGACGATGGACTAATAAGTTTAGAAGTAATAGAAAATATTAATGATACAGATTTAAAATGCATAGTAAGAAACGAAGGAACAGTAAAAAATAAAAAAGGTGTAAATGTGCCAAATGTAAAAATAAACCTTCCGGCATTAACTGAAAGAGATATTGGTGATATAGAATTTGGAATAAGAGAAGATATAGACTTTATAGCGGCATCCTTTATAAGAAAAGCTGATGATGTGATTTCTATAAGAAGAGTACTTGAAGAAAATGATGCTGAACATATTATGATTATTTCAAAAATAGAAAACAGAGAAGGTGTAGAAAATATTGATGACATAATAGAAGTTTCAGATGGTATAATGGTTGCCAGAGGAGATTTAGGAGTAGAAATACCTGCTGAAGAAGTACCATTAGTACAAAAAATGCTTATAAGAAAGTGTAATGCAGCAGGAAAACCTGTTATTACAGCTACACAAATGCTTGATTCAATGATTAGGAACCCCAGACCAACCAGAGCGGAGGTATCAGATGTAGCAACAGCTATATTTGAAGGATCAGATGCAATAATGTTATCAGGTGAAACAGCCTCAGGAAGCTATCCAGTTGAATCAGTAAAAACTATGTCTGGAATAGCTGTAATGATTGAAAATTCATTAGACTATGAAGAAATATTGAGAACTAAATACATTAGTGGAAATAATAGCATAACTAATTCAATAAGCATGTCAACGTGCAGGACCTCATTAGATTTAAAAGCGTCTGCAATAATCACAGCAACATCGTCAGGTTACACTGCAGCAGCTGTATCGAGATTTAGACCAAGTGCACCTATTATTGCTGCGACTGAAAATGATTATGTTATTCGTCAGATGTCACTTTATTGGGGAGTGTACCCTTTGAAAATTGACAAGATGCAATCAACTGATGAAATCATAGATACATCAGTAGCGAAAGCGTTAGAAAGCGGCTATATTGAGAATGGAGATTTAATTGTAATTACAGCAGGAGTTCCAGTAGGTATTTCTGGCAGCACAAATTTATTAAAAGTTCATATAGTCAGTGAACTATTGTACAAAAAAATGGGTGTAGGAAAAGAAACTGTAATTGCAAGAGCAAGAGTTGTAAAAAATGCAGAAGAGCTTAGAGATAAATTTGAAGATGGAGACATAATAGTTATGCCATCAACAGATAAAGATGTTATTGAATATATGGAGAGAGCATCAGCCATAATAGTAGAAGAAGGTGGATTGACATCTCATGCTATTATAGCAGGGCTAAACCTTGGTAAAGAAGTTGTAGTAGGTGCAGATGACTGTACAGAAGTTATAAAGGATGAAGAAATACTTACTGTAAATGGAAGCCGTGGAGTAGTTTACAGAGGTCAGGCAAAAATACTGTAAATTGTTAGGAGATGAACGATATAAATAAAAATAAAAGTCTTGTTAAGACTTTATGTCCTATTCTTATAATCATTTTTTTAATGATGTTAATGGTTTTTAACGGCAGCAGAATAACATTTATAGCAAATGCATTTATGCCATTACTATATGCATTTATTCTTGCATATCTTTTAGACTCCTTAGTTAGATTTTGTGTTATAAAGCTTAAAGTAAGGAGATCACAGGGGATATTGCTGGCATGCATTGTATTGATTGGAACGTTGATGTTGATTTTTTCCATAATAGTTCCTAAAATTGTTGAAAATATAAATGCAGTAGTGTCATTTGTTTTAAATGAAAATATTGATATAGGTCAAATTGTTTTGGATTTACAAGATAAAATAAATAATCCATATGTGCAATTCGTTTCAGATAGAATTTTGGAGGCAAGCGAATCCATACAAGAACAATTAAATTCCATACTAATCCATTTTTCAAATGTTTTGTTGCAGATTATAACTAATATAGGAACTAGTGCATTTTCCATATTAACAAGTTTTATTATTAGTATTTATATGCTGATTGAAAAAAATGATTTAATTGCAAGAGCAAAGAGATTTATCTATGCTATGTATGATGAAACAAAGGCAAAGCAAATTATAAATATAGGTAGGAAAGCAAATATTATATTTAAAAGCTTTTTAAATGGTAAAATCTTGGATGCTCTTATAGTAGGATTGATTTGTATATTACTGTTTACTATATTTAAAGTACCATATGCTACGTTAATGGGGTCTTTAATTGGATTGTTTAATATTATACCATATTTTGGTCCAATTATTGGTGCAGTACCGGCTGTGATAGTTTCCTTCTTCTTTGAACCATCTAAAGCTTTGACTTCACTTATAATAATTATTGTAGTTCAGCAGATAGATGCAAATTTTCTTGATCCTAAGATAGTTGGTAAAAATATTGGAGTATCTCCGTTTTGGATAATAACAGCAGTTACAATAGGTGGGGCACTGGGAGGAATAGCAGGATTAATATTTGGAGTGCCAATAGTAGTACTTTTAAAGACAATATTAGAAGAGCATATAGAAATGAGATTAATAGAAAAAGGAATATGTGAACTAGAAGCAGATAAACTTAAAGATATTAAGATAAATAAAAAAAGAAAAAGTAATTAGTTGACAGGCGGGCTTTTTCAACAACCTGAGGGGATGTATATGCATCCCCTTTATTAGTATAATCTATTTAGCATATAACTCAACAATTTTAGTTAAAATTTCGACTACTCTTTCCATAGATTGAATAGAAATATATTCATATTTTCCATGAAAGTTGTGTCCACCTGTACATAAGTTTGGGCATGGAAGCCCCATGTAAGAAAGTCTTGCACCATCAGTGCCGCCCCTGATAGGACGAATTTCAGGTTCTATATTAAGTTCCTGCATTGCCTTTGCGGCAGTTTCAACTATATGTATGTGAGGAAGTACCATTTCTTTCATATTTAAATATGAATCCTTTAATTCAACAACAACTGTATCCTTGCCGTATTTTTCATTAAGGTAATCAGCAATTTTTATAAACCTTTCTTTTTTATATTTAAATTTATTTGTATCATGGTCGCGAATAATATAAGAAAGTTTAGTTCTTTCAACACTTCCGCTAATATCAGATAAATGATTGAATCCTTCGTAATTTTCTGTATTTGAAGGGGTTTCAAATATAGGAAGCATTTGTTGAAATTCAATAGCAATGAGAATGGAATTTTTCATTTTATTTTTTGCTGAACCGGGATGAATATTTATTCCGTTAATTTCAACCTTTGCACTGGCAGCATTAAAGTTTTCATATTCAATTTCACCAAGCATTCCTCCATCAACAGTATAGGCAAAATCAGCGCCAAAATTTTTAACATCAAAGTGTTCAGCACCATTTCCAACCTCTTCATCAGGAGTAAATCCAATTTTAATTGTACCGTGCTTAATATCTGGATTGTTCATTAAGAATTCCGCTAAAGACATTATTTCTGCAATTCCGGCCTTATTATCAGCACCAAGTAAAGTTGTTCCGTCAGTAACAATTAAATCTTGACCTATGTAATTTTGCATATGCTCAAACATATCTGTTTTCATAACAATATTTTTTTCTTTGTTTAAAACTATATCTTTACCATCATAATTTTTTACTATTTTAGCTTTGACATTATCTCCAGGCATATCAGGAGATGTGTCCATATGAGCTATAAATCCAATTGTCGGAATGTTTAAATTTTCTGAATTACTAGGAATGGTCCCATATACATAACCATAATTATCCATATGAGCATCGCTGATACCTATATTTTTCATTTCATTAACTAAAATATGAGCTAAATCTTTTTGTTTTTCGCTGCTGGGAGAACTATTAGAATTTTCAATAGATTGTGTATCAATAGCTACATAATTTAAAAATCTTTCGTGAACTTTAACCATATTAAACCAACCTTTCGTGAATGTTATTTATTCATAAATAATTATAGCACTAATATAATACATTATAAAGCAATATAATAATATAATTTAAAATAAAAATAAGAAATTGAAATTATATAAAAACTATTATATAATTAAATATATTAAATATTAAGCATAAAAAAGAGGTAAAAATGAGCGTATCAATTTCAAGAGCAATATTACATATTCTTGATACAAGTTTAGGTGTACCGGTTTTATCAGAAAATCTCATGTCATTAGGTGAAGAGATGAGAGAATATATAGAAAAACATATATTAAAATGTCTAAATGATTCGGATTTAAAAAAAACTAAATTTATAAATGACGATGGATTCTTTTTTAAACAAATCAAATCATATAGTGATAATCCGGAATTTAAGAAATTTTCAAAAGTGATATCTGAGTTTTTTTATAAATTAATATCAGAAAATCCAGATATAAAAATGTGTGACATGTTGTTTGTACAAGCTAATGTTTTTAATAAAGATTATATGATAATTATGAAATTAAACTACAAAAAGGGTTATATTCACTATACAAAAGAAGAAGAAGGAACAAAAAATATTATAATAGAACAGCCATGTGCATTGCCCTCTATAACTCAAAAAATAGATGAGGTTATATTTGTCGATTTAAACAGTTTTGATGTTTTTGTAAAAGAAAAAAAATGTCAGGTGTACAATGAGCCATGCTATTATATATCAAAGCACTTACTGGGCTGCAAGGAAGAAAAGGCAGATAAGGAAAAAGTTAAAATTATTACAGATACAACTGATAAAATAATCAAAGAATATTACGATGATGATATGTTTATGAAAAGTAAGGTTAAAAATATTATCAGAGAAAATGTGGAAGAATCATTAAATATTGATTTATCAAAAATATCTGATGAGGTATTTAAAGACGAAGAAACAAAAAAAGTTTATAAAGAAGAAATAAAAATGAAGGGTATAAAGGAACCTGAAATAAAGGTTAACTTTAATTATGCCAATAAAATTAAAACCAAACAAAAAATAATTACAGATGAAGGCATTGAGATAAATATACCCTATGAAATGCTTAGTAATAAAGAAAAAGTTGAATTTATAACCAACCCAGATGGAACAATTTCTATTGTTTTAAAAAATATTGATAGTATAATTGATAAATAATAAATAATAGATAATATAAAATTTAAGGAGGTCTACATGAACAATAATGTAAAGGAATCATACAAAATTAAAAGTGCAACAATAATTAAAAATCTTCAAAAAAGAAATATGGAAGGATATTATTGTGAAACAAAAGAAGAGGCAAAAGAATTATTATTGTCATTAATAAAAAAAGACGATGTTGTATCATGGGGAGGGACTTTTTCAATTGAAGAAATTGGAGCTAAAGAAGCTCTAAAAAGTAATGATATTAAAGTTATAGACAGAGATACTGCTAAAACACCAGAAGAAAGAACAAAGATGATGAAGGCTGCACTTACATCTGATGTATTTTTAACAAGTACAAATGCAATTACAATGGACGGTGAATTGGTAAACATAGATGGATCTGGAAATCGTCTAGCTGCATTTTGCTATGGCCCTGACAGTGTAATAGTAGTAGCCGGAATGAATAAGGTTGTAAGAGATATAGAAAGCGGAATGAAGAGAATAAGAACAGATGCATGTGTTCCAAATGCAATCAGATATAATTTGAAAACTCCATGTGCAACAACAGGAATATGTGCAGAGTGTACTAGTGATGAAACGATATGTAGTCAAATACTAGTTACTAGATATTGCAAATCGAAAAACCGTTTTAAAGTTATACTAGTAGGTGAGCAACTGGGATTCTAATAAAAAGCGTAATGAAAGGACAATGTTTTAATCCTTGCATTACGCTTTTTTTAACTATTGCTTTTCAGGTTCATCGTAAGTTTCACCTTGAGTATCAACAGTCACTGTTTTTAATTTAACATCAACTAATGGACGATCTCTGTGATCAGTTTTAGTATGAGCAATTTTATCTACAATATCTAATCCATCAATTACCTTTCCAAAAGCAGCATATTGTCCATCCAAGTGAGGAGACTTTTTATGCATGATGAAAAATTGTGAACCGGCAGAATCGGGGTGACCTGCTCTCGCCATTGATAAAACTCCTTCATCATGTTTTAAATCATTTTTAAAATTATTTCCATTAAATTCTCCCTTTATAGTATAACCTGGTCCACCCATTCCATTGCCATCAGGGCAACCGCCTTGAATCATAAATCCTTCTATAACTCTGTGAAAAACTAAGCCGTCATAAAAGTCATGATTAATTAGCGAAATGAAGTTTTTAACTGTATTTGGTGCTATTTCGGGATAAAGTTCAGCTTTAATTATATCTCCATTTTCAAATTCAAATGTAACTATAGGTGATTTCATAATACCTCCATAAATTTTATATTTAATTGTTATAGTTATACTTTACACTAAGGTTAAAAATAATTCAATATAATATTATTTATAAACAAATATTTACTGTGTAACAACTATCAAGGTCTAGAATATATTAAAGTAAAGTTAAAAATTGAGGAGGTAAAATAAAGCATGAGATGCTCAAATAATAATAACAACAACAGCAATAATACCGCAGGCGCAGGTTTCACAGATAGATGTTGTACAGGACAATCAGGTTGTGATTGGGATGGAACCTTAAGGAATGTGGTAACAGAACCTATTTATGTACAAAAAATATACGATCAAGCATTATTTAACTTACAAGGCTTAAAAACAGCACCAGGACAGGAATTTGAACCGGCACTGGGTTGTGGAACAAACATAATTAGAATTAGCGATATAAGATGCAGAAAATATTTTAACCCTGACAATATTAATGATTGCTGCAATTTAAAAATAAATCCAAATACTGATTTATCAGGAGGACAGTTTGTAAAAAGAGAAGACGGGTCTGATTATAAAGTAATAGGACCTGATGGTATATTCAGTCAAAGATTAGTTTATGCAGACACAACATTCTGTGATGAATTCGAAGAAGGAACGCCGGTATTTGGTACACAAAATGTTGAAGTATCAGGTTGTGTAGTAGTTGAATTAGACCTAGTAGTAACTCCATGTGACTCAAATAGAGAAAGTGTAGTAACATTATCAACAGTAATAGAAATAGCAGACAGATGTAATCCTCTAGTATTGACTAATTTCTTTGAATTGTGTGTACCATCTGTATATGATACAGCATTCTTGCCAAGATTCACAGAATTATGCAATCTATCATGTGAAACACGTCTTGCTACAAACAGCATAGCTAGAGATTTTTATATTGACCCAAGAACAGGCGTATTGTCTGTAAACTTAATAGTTTCGCTTTGTATTTCATGCGAAAAGAAAATAGTAGTTCCTGTTCAATTATGTGTTCTATCTACAGGATTTACACAAGTTTCTCCAGAGCAAGGTCAGCTTTGTACAACATTCCCAAGACTGTTCCCTAGACAAATAGATGAAAATAGTGTAGGCGGCTCGGGAGGTTCAGGCGGACACGGTGGATGTAGACCAAGGTCAGCTTCAACTGATGAAAATGAATAGTATTTGATAAATATGAGAACTATACAATAAAAAACCTGTGTAATTGCAGGTTTTTTATTGTGCGAATATACTATGTAATTACTATAAAAAGAACAAATAAAAAATATTGTCATAATATAAATAAGATAAGTTTTTTATCGAGTAAATTAGGAGTGAAAATATGGATTTAGATTTAATTATTCGATTTGTTGTTCCTGTAATAATGATAATTTTAGGTGCAGCATCTGCGTATTATCATGAGAATGAAAAAATAAGAAATAGTTCAATAAAATATATTGCACAAGCTGAAGATATGTATAAGGATACTGTAAAATCAGGCGGGCAAAAATTTCAATGGGTTGTTGATACCATATATAATATTATTCCGGCACCATTTAAAATAGTATTAACTAAAAAAGTGATAGAAAAAATTGTACAAAGCACATTTGACAGTATAGAGGAATATGCCAAATTACAATTAGAAAAAGCGGTAAATAATTATTTTGAAAATGAAAAAAATGAAAATAGGAGTAGTTAGTATGGTTAAATTAAAGAGATTACCTTTAGATAGTATTACTGTTAATAGTTCATTTGGTCCAAGAAATTTGACTTTAGGTGATAAAAGATATTGGTGGCACAATGGGATTGACTTAAAAGCTAATTTGGGGGTACCTGTGTATGCTGTTGCTGAAGGTGTTGTTAAAAATGCTGTAGAAGATAGCAATAGTTACGGAATATACTTTACAGTTGACCATGGTAAATTTGGTACATTATACGCACATTTGTCAAGTTATAATGTTCAAGTCGGTCAAACAGTAAATGCAGGGGATATATTAGGATATACAGGACAAACCGGTGAAGTGACAGCACCTCATTTACACTTTGAAATTAGAGTGTGTGAATATGATAAATTTTGGGATAGGTGTGCATGCGACAGCAATGTATTTATGCGTTGTGTAGACCCAAAAATATATTTTGATGATTATGAAAAAAGAAATGATGAAATAGAAATTGATTTAGCAGTAGATATTGTAAAGAAATCTGCCGGGCTAGAAGATAAGACAATTGATTATATTTTAAATGACTATAAATTTGGTAAAGATCTAATCACAAAATTAGCAAAAGCTATAAAATAAAATTATCAAAATTATACTAAAACGAGACGCTTTAAATTTGCGTCTCGCTTTATTGTTGAATTGTTGTATTAATTTTTAACCTTCTTTAGAATTCCGGTATAAATATCATCAAAATTTGCTTTGTTTGATTTATAAATGCTTAGTGATTTAATTATTTCATAATCATTTATTCCTTCAACAAAAGCTCTTTCCTTTTCACCAATGAAATTCAAAACGTATAATCTGTTCAAAGAATATTTGTAAAATATGTTTTCATAAGATGTTAAATTATTATAATTTTGAACACTGCTTTTTTTAATAAGAAGCAGATTAATTAGTTCAACTATTTTAGAATTATAATTTATAGGCTCTATAGGGTTTGATAAATATTGATGCAGAGACAAATCCTTATAGATAGAGTAGCTATAGTTTCCTAAGCTGTAATTTCTAAAATCAGCTACTAAAGAAACCGAATTGAAGCTCCAATTAATATTTAAAATTGCAGGAATGTTATTTGCCTTATTTAAATCATCATACATTAATGTTTTAAGCATTTCTTTATTGTTTGATTTAATGTAATATGCATACCTAAAGAACAAAATATTTGATTTTGCATTATTATTCTGTGTTTGTGAATACCATTTTTTCAATGCATCAATATATAACTGTTCTTTAACTTTGTATTTATTAATCAATGAAAAAATTTGCATAAATTCTGAATCTTTTAAGTCATTTCTTTCTATTATATCAGCAAGAATTTCATTTGCAAAAACGTCTTTTTCAGCATCGCTAAAATTCCCAAAACTAATAAGGTAAAAATTAACACCTGCAATATTATTATATCCGCTAGATCTCAAGGTTTTTAATGTTTCAATAGAATTTAAGTCATATAAATGTGAATCTTCTGGAAAAATATATCCTCCAAAAGACACATATTCCAATGTGTTTTTCGCTTTGATATATTTTTTATCCTGAGAATTAGTTGTATTAAAATTATAATTGCCGAAAAAAGAATACATTTCTTCACCTTTAATGGGTAAAAATTCTAATGTGTTTAAGTACTTGTTTGAATCACTAGTTTTCATATCATAATAAATTCTTTTTATTAAAGCAGCAGATTCCGCTCTAGATATTTTAGTACTACCGCGAAATGTATTGTCCTCATAACCTGTTACAATACCTGAGTTAGTTAATTTTTTCAACTCGCTGTAATACTTATAACCATCGTTAACATCAATAAACGTTAATGGATTATCATAAATTGGTTTCTTGCAAAAGATAGAAACTAGTAGGACTGCCTCCTCTCTGGTTATTGGTTTGTCTGGATAAAAACTATTCCCAGGGAAAATATTCTTAAATGAATAGTTTTTATTGTTTTTATTGTAGTGCTCATACATGGAAATAATATATGTGTACGACCAATGTTCTGGCATATCCGTATATGCCATATTACTTGTGTAAACTTCCTTCATCATATTTAGCTTGTATGCTGTTCTAGCTAAAATAGTTATGAACTCAGAACGTGTGATATTGTTATCAGGTCTAAAAGTTAAATCTCCATAACCTTTAAATACTTTAAGAGTATCGGTAGACCATCTAATATCATTTTCTGCCCAATGATCATAAGTATCATAAAAAACAGTGTTAGCATAACTAGGCTGAATGGACAACACAACAAAAATTAAAATTAAAAATAATAGCTTTTTCATTTTGCGTCATCACCTTTTTTAGTAATATATTTATTTATAATTGCTTTTTCCCTTACGCTAATATTAAACACCTTTTCTAGAAAATTATCAATACTAATTTTTCCTAAATCATATATATTTTTTCCCAATTTTTCATCTGGTAAATATATTTTCATAAAGTTCAACTTATTAGGATAATATTCAAATAAATTAGATCCTACCTTTTTTGCTTGGCACTTAAAATAAAATTCAAATATATTGGAATTTAAATAGTTTTGCAGATATTCAAATGATAGATCACCATGTAATTCATTAATGAAATATACATCTGCACTACAATAATATTCACCCTTATCAAAGCAAAAATTATTTGAATCTGATTTATAAGGAAACAATATTTTTGGACTTTCAAAATCAGATTGTATTCGACCCCACTGTAATTCATACCACTTTCGCAAACCCTTTTTACATTCACGTCTATTAATCAAAATATCTTTATATGGCTGGAGATATTTCATAGTATTGGGGTATTCTTCTTCATTTTCAATCATATTTGTATAAATAATATATAGATTTTTATAGGATATATTTGTTTTTGAAATATTGCTGTTTTTAATCCACTTTTTCAAGAGAACATTTTCCAATTGATATTTTTCGATTTCTTCATCACCTACAATAAAAGCTTTATCTAGCCCTGTGATGATTCCCTGCTTAATGTTACATACATTTCTAATATATGTGTTACATTGATTTTCTATGCGGTGAAATAGGCGTTCTTCTGATTCGTTTAAAATAATCCACCCTTTATTTTCCAATTTGGTTTGTCCATAAGAGAAATTGTCGATTTTTAAATTATCTATATTGTATTTGACGTATGAAAACATGTTTTTGTTCAAAATTTTATTAGATAAAGTTATAATGGCAGGGCTGATCATAGCACCCTTAAAAGCTTTAAAACCATTAAAATCAACAATTGAGATAATACTAAAATTATTTTTAATATAACTTCTAAGTTTATCTGCATACATGGCTTCCATGAAATAACGTGATGTTATTAAACATAATATACCATTAACCTTAAGAAGTTCTTTACCTCTTTTAAAAAAACAATAAGATATATCTGATTTGTCATAAAATACTTCAGGATATCTATTCTTTAATAAATGCTTATATTCTTTTCTAATTTGTTTGTGGCCAATATATGGTGGGTTACCAATTATTATGTTAAACGATGCATTCAAATCATCGCAGCAAGTTAAAAAATCAGTATTTATAATGTTAAAATCAGCACTTGTTAAACAAGAATTAAAAATCAGCCCCATTTTAGTTAAAAATATTGAAAAATTATCAATATCAATACCATAAACCATATTTTCCAATATATATTTATCATCAATATCAAGTGATTCTTGGACAGCTTTATCACGTATTTTCTTTAAAGCTTCGATTAAAAAATATCCTCCTCCGCAGGAAGGATCTAAAATTTTCATATCTTTATTTATCTTTTCAACTTCAAACGTTTCAGACAACATGCTTTCAACTATATGAAAGGGGGTATAAACCTGACCTAGCATTTTTTTTTCTTTAGAAGTTAAAAGCAATTCATATAGTTTAGCAGGTATAAAATTATTATGAGTTACTGTACTTTTAAATTCGCTCATCAAGCTATAAACTCTATCTTCAATTTCTAAATTTCCTAAATCAAAAATACTGTATTCGTTTAATATACCCATAATATTATTGTTTGAAACATTGTTTGACAGTGTAGAAGCTAAAGGTTTGATTTCATTTACCTTACAAATAAAAAGAAATTTTGATATTAAAAAAATAACATATTTCACATTTGTTATATAATTCGAATGCCCTTCATTATATTCATCATCCATACTACTCAAATTGTTAATATCAGCAATAATTGAAACTATATGCTTTACAAAAGTTTTATCCATAACGACCCCTTTAAATAATAAACTGCAATTTGTTGATAAATCAACACAAACTAAAGCTTAATTGTTTTGAACATGCAATTAAAAAAAATGCGCTTCATACGCTAATTTTATCATTGTTTTAAAAATATTTCAATACATTTGCAGTTCTGATGCTATATAGTATATACGTGTATAAAGGAGGTGATAATATGGCAATTATCGCTAACCAATCAGATTCAAAATTAAAACTTGTATTAGATGCAGGTCTAGATGAGAACAATAAAGAAATAACTAAAAATAAAACATTTGCAAATGTAAAAACAACAGCTACTAATGAAAATGTATATGAAGTAGCTACTGCATTAGCAGGGTTACAAAGTTATACTTTAAAAAACATTAAAAAATATGAAGAATATGATTTAGTAGAAGAATAAAAAAATAGATGGTCCAATGATAGATTGAAAGAGGTGAGAATATGGCTAAAAAATTATCAATGTCATTTGTAACATCACTTGGAGGACAGACAACATTAACACTAGATGAACCAATAGATGGATTAACAGAAACAGAAGTTAGAGGCGTTATGGAAACCATTATTAATAGAGATGTTTTTGATTCAAGCAAAGGTAACTTAACAGAAGTAAAAGCAGCGAAAGTAGTAACAACTACAACAGAAACACTGATTTAGTATGTTTAAAGGGGCGAATTATCGCCCTTTTAAAATATAATTAATTGCTGATGTTGCAGTTTGGGTTGAATTATGTTAACAATTGTGATATATTTAACATACAAAAAAAGAAAAAATAAAATATAAATACATTAAATGTAGGTGCAAAATGAATAAAATTTCTTTAGAAGCTCAGTTATTATTAATAGAAAATTTTGAACGAGTTATAGATTCATCTTTTGATGGAATGTTTATAACAGATGGAGTTGGAAATGTTCTTTATTTAAATACAGCATATGAAAAAATTGCTTCCTTAAAAAGAGAGGATTTATTGGGTAAAAATATGGTAGACATTGAAAAGGCAGGCATTATATCAAAATCTGCTACACTTATCGTACTAAAAAAAAGGAAAACTACATCTATAAATCAAGAATTTAAGACAGGAAGAACTGCACTTGTTACAAGCACGCCTATATTTAATAACAAAAATGAAATTATTTTTGTTGTTACAAATGTTAGAGATATAAGTGAGCTAGAACAATTAAAAAAGAAGGTTCAAGCTAATAGTAACCTCGTTAAAAAATATGTATATCAAATTGAAGATTTGAAAAATCAGTTGACTCACGATGATAAAATAATTGCTGAAGATTACAAGATGCTTAAAATTCTGCAAAGTGTAAAAAGAGTAGCAAAAGTAGACACCACAGTTTTATTATTGGGAGAAACAGGTGTCGGCAAAGAAGAAATAGCTAAAATAATTTATAAAAATAGCTTAAGAGTGGACGGACCTTTCATAAAAGTAAATTGTGGAGCTATACCAGAAAATCTGTTGGAGTCAGAATTTTTTGGATATGAAAAAGGAGCATTTACAGGAGCAAACAATGTTGGAAAAATTGGGCTATTTGAATTAGCTGATAACGGAACCATTTTTCTTGACGAAGTAGCAGAGTTACCTTTAAACATGCAAGTTAAACTCTTGAGGGTATTACAAGAAGAAACAATAACGAGAATTGGTGGTCACAAAGAAATAAAAATTAATGTTAGAGTTATCTCAGCAACCAATAATGACCTGGAGGAAATGGTAAAAAACGGTTTGTTCAGAGAGGATTTGTTTTATAGACTCAATGTGATTCCAATAACAATACCTCCGCTTAGAGAAAGAAGAGGGGACATAGCTCCCCTTATTAAATATTTTGTAGAGTATTATAATACAAAATATAACACTAATAAAAAAATAGACAGCAAGGTGATAAGTATTTTATATGAATATTCTTGGCCAGGAAACATAAGGCAAATAAAAAATAATATAGAAAGAATGATTTTACTTAGCGAAGATAGCTTAATAACTATTAAAGATATACCAACAGATATTGTTAAGGAAGAAAATGGTGAATTAATTAACGAAATCGACAATAAAACGTTAAAAGAAGCAGTGGGCATCTTAGAATATAAGATGATTACAAATGCATATGAAAAATATAAAAATGTGAGAGATGCATCTAAAACCTTAGGCATTGATGCTGCAACGTTTGTTAGAAAAAGAAAAAAATACGAGGATGCAAAAATGAAACAAAGTTGCGAAAATGCAACAAAAATAAATTCATAATATTTCATTGGCAAAAGGCGTATTTGCACATACAAACGTTAAAAAATTAACAAAACATATTTATAAATTACAATTATATTTGTTGCATTTTCACAACAAATATAAAATTAATACTAAATGGGAAAGGAAAATAGGAAAATGAAGAATGAAAAAAATAAAATTGAAAAAATATTAAAAGAAAAAGTTAACCCTGTTCTTGACAAACATTATGGAGGAGCAGAATTTGTTGAAATTAAAGGCAATACAGTTTATGTTAGAATGACAGGAGCATGTGGGACATGTCCTTTATCTCAAATGACATTAGAAAATGTAATAGAAGAAAAAATAAAAGAAGAAATTCCTGAAATTGAGAAGGTGTCTCTATATCAAGGTGTTTCCGATGATTTAATAAACATGGCCAAGAAAATTTTAAATAAAGAAATAAAATAGTTGGCATAAGTTTTGCATATTAAAATATTTGTGAAATAATTATTAAATAATTAAATTACTATATTTAATTATTTAATATGTCGGTATGTATGGTAACTTCACCCTAAGTCTAAGGTTACATATGTTGTCTCGGATTATAGGAAATGAGTTGTATACATTCCGTTTAAGTTTAATTAATATAATAATTCAAAGGAGATATATATCATGCCATTAATGACAGGAGAACAGTACATCGAAAGTTTAAGAAAACTTAAAACAAAAGTATTTGTGTTTGGAGAAAGGGTTGAAAACTTTGTAGATCATCCCATGATTCGTCCCTCTATTAATTCAGTTGCTATGACATACGAATTAGCACATGATCCACAATATGAAGACCTTATGACAGCAACATCTAATTTAACAGGAAATAAGGTAAATAGATTTTGTCATTTACATCAAAATACAGATGACTTAATTAAAAAGGTTAAAATGCAAAGATTATTAGGTCAAAAAACAGCTTCATGTTTCCAAAGATGTGTTGGAATGGATGCTTTTAACTCAATTTGGTCAACCACATATGAAATAGATAAAAAGCATGGGACACATTATCACGAAAATTTCAGAAAATATCTGGAATATGTTCAGGAAAATGACCTTACAATAGACGGAGCAATGACAGATCCAAAAGGAGATAGATCGTTGGCTCCTAGTCAGCAAGAAGATCCGGATATGTTTGTTCACATAGTTGAAAAAAGAAAAGATGGAATAGTGGTAAGAGGTGCAAAAGCTCATCAAACCGGTTCTATTAACTCTCATGAGCATTTAATAATGCCTACCATAGCTATGAAAGAACAAGATAAGGCATATGCAGTATCATTTGCAGTACCTTCTGATGCAGAAGGTGTTTTCATGATATATGGCAGACAGTCATGCGATACTAGAAAATTAGAGCAAAATGCAGATATAGATTTAGGAAATAAAAATTTTGGCGGACAAGAAGCATTGGTTGTATTTGAT
>SWCH01002707.1_pt1 | contig 35313 bp, 29 predicted proteins | sample 4690051 | NCBI WGS metagenome assembly SWCH01 (sample SAMN10267282, study PRJNA491770) | bioreactor metagenome | isolation source: DHS bioreactor inoculated with | place: Japan: off Shimokita Peninsula | reverse complement strand
AACTTCTGGATCAATTTTTAATTCAACAAGAGATTTCTTTCCTGTAACCTTAACATTAACTGCTCCTCCACCGGCAGAAGCTTCAACTTCTCTTTGTTCAATTTCTCCTTGCATTTCTTCCATTTGCTTTTGCATTTTTTGAACCTGTTTCATCATGCTATTCATATTTCCGCCGCCCGGCATTCCCATTGGTCTTTTTTTGCCTTTCATACTCATTACTAATCCTCCTGATTAAATTCTACTTTGTCTTCACCAAATTCATTTTTTAAATCTTCATATATATCTTCTATTGTTTGCTTAGGTTTTGACTGTTTTTTTTGTTCATTTTTTATAATAAATTCCACTTCACATTCTGTATTGAGAAAACTGCTTAAAATTTCTTTAAACTTTATTTTATTTTTGGGTTGATTTGCAGCATTTATGTGAAATGTAAACTTAGGATCAAATTCAAATATTATTTTTTTATTTTTAACTTCAACTATATTACATTCTCTTATTATTGCCTGTAATCCGGCATTTTCACTTCGTATTTTCTTTAATATAGTCTGCCATCCATTAACCACTCCATCATAGATTTCTTCATCATCCATATTTACAGGGACAGATTTTTTAACAGATTCATCTTCTCCGCTTTTATCGACCTTCATAGAAGGTTGTTCTGTTTTTGGATTCATTACAGGTTTTTCAGCTTTTACTTCCTTTTGTTTTGATGATATATTTACATCTTTAATATTTATTGGTTTATTATTTTTTATACCATTTTCAAGCATTTCAATTCTCTTAATTAATTCCTCAATATTAAAAGAATTAGAGTTATGCATCATTTTAATAAGTTTAGTTTCTAGAAGAATCTTTGGATTTAAAGCCCTTTTACACTCAACCTGAGTTGAAGATAACTCCTCAATATAATAAACTATCTCATCTATAGATATTTTTTCACTTATTTCTTTAAGTTCCTTTACAGCATCATCTGACACTTTTGTAAAGTTTTCTGCAGAATCAGTTGTTTTAATAATTAATAAATTTCTAAAATAAATAATTAATTCATCTAAGAAAAAACTGAGTTCTTTTCCTTTATCTAATATGTCATCAACTAATATCATGGTATTTTCAATATTTTTTTCTAATAATGAACTTGCTACTTTCATAATTGTCTGATAGTTAACGGTACCAAGTAAATTTATTACGGTTTCATAATCAATTTTACCTTCAGTAAATGACAAACATCTATCCAATATGCTCTGGGCATCCCTCATAGCACCCTCTGAATTAGCTGCTATAAGCTTCAGAGCATTTTCATCTATATCCACATTTATTTCATCACAAATTTTCCTCATATTTTCTACAATAGTAGGTATTTTTATTCTATGCAAATCAAATCTTTGACATCTGGACAAAATTGTAGGTGGAATTTTATGAGGTTCTGTAGTCGCCAATATGAATAATAAATGTTCCGGCGGTTCTTCTAATGTTTTAAGTAGTGCATTGAATGCACCCTTTGACAGCATGTGAACCTCGTCTATTATATATACTTTATATTTGCTGTTTACAGGGAGGAATTTTACTTTATCTCTAAGCTCTCTTATGTCTTCAACTCCATTGTTTGAAGCAGCATCCATTTCAATAACATCCATGTTTGTTTCATTAAGTATACTTTTACATGATTCGCATTCATTACATGGATTACCATCATGATTGTTGGTGCAATTTACTGCCCTTGCAAATATTTTAGCAGTAGATGTTTTACCTGTACCCCTAATTCCCGTAAATAAATAAGCATGGGCAATATTATCTGACAAAATCTGATTTTTTATAGTTTTAGTCACATGCTCCTGACCCAAAACATCATCAAATATTTTTGGTCTAAATCTTCTATATATAGCTTGATGCGACACGAACTCACCACCTAATTATTTTGCATTTATTATTTTCTGTTATAAAAAACTTTATGTAATTATAGCATATAATAATATGATGCACAACTTTTTAATGAAAGTTTTGCATCGTATTTCATAACAAAAAAACTGAAATATTTATTTAATATTTATATAAGCTTAAGGAGCAATTCAATTTTAAGTCTGCTGGTTGCATCATTTAAGTCAACATCTATTAAATTTAGTATCTTTTCAATTCTTCTTCTCACAGTGTTTATATGAAGATACAAACGTTCTGCCGTAAGGCTAAAATTCATTTTACACTCAAGATATGTTCTTAATGTTTCAATTAATATTCCGTCTTTATCGTTTTTATACAATATTTTAATATCGTTCATCATCAAATTAAGTTCGTCATCTTTAACGTCTATCCAGGCAAATGCACCCAGTTGAGAATATAACCATAAATTACTGTCGGAGCACAGACATGGACCAACTTTTAAAGTTTTTAAACATCTATTATAATTTCTCTCAGCTTCATATATGTATCCACCAATGTCTGATAATCCAAATATAAATTTTTCTTTTTCCAAATCAACATCTAGCCTTTTGGAAAAATTTAAGATTTTCTTCAAGAGTACTTCCAGTTCTTGTTTATATAAAATCTTTTCATCTATCTTATATAAGAACACGCATTTATTATCCTCTATAAACGCTATGCGACATTCATTATATCCAAATGATTTCCTTAAATTGCTGGTTAATATATCATCGTGACGTATCAATGGAGTTTCACAATTACTTTGTTCCATAACACACATATAATATTTATCATTGACGTCAATATCTAATTCAGATGCTTTATCCGCTATGCTGTTTTTGTCTTTTAGTTTTCCAGAAATAATTTCATTTACAAAAGATGAAAAACCCTTGTATCCTAAACTCTGAGCCACCAAAATTTGTTCATAAATAGCCTGAAGCTGTATAAAACCTATTCTAATAGCAAATTGATCAAAATAGTCAATTAACTCAGTCGCTTCCATAACAACAAAATAAGCTCTTATTTTATCAGATACAACTATAGGAACTGTAATCCAACTATATGGTTTATCATATTTGTCATCAAAAAATCTATATCTCGACATTTTAAGATTATCACACAAAAATTCTTTGCTATAATTAAATGATGGATTCCAAAAATCTTCTATTTTAAAGTCCTTCGATAATTCTTTAAATTTATTTGAACTGTAATATGCTTTTTCATTCATTAAATCATATAGCATAGCAGGAAAATTCATTTCATACTCTAGTGCACTTAAAATAGTATTTATTTTTCTAACTCTATATGTTAAGTCAGAAAAATTCATAGGTCTTATTTTTCCAATATTAAATTGCCTAATATTTTTGTTCATAACTAACACATTTATTGCGTTGTAAATTTCCATCCATGAGTATTTTGAAGGTATATCTATCAGGGGAACATTATTGTCGTCAAAGGTCTTCAACATTTCTTGTGAAACTGATTTTAAATATCTGTCAACCTTTATTCCAAATGCTGCTTGTTTTTTCATTTCCTCAGAATTTAAATATTCTCCTAAGAATTCAGGTTTAACCTTAAATACAAATCCGGATGATATGACAAATTCACGGCCTTTTGTCCATTTATATCCGTCAGGTGCGTCAAGTACTGCCAAACCCTGTATCTGATTATCCAAACCCTTGTGACCTGCCAGAACTTTATAATCTTTAAAAAATTCAGAATTGAGCATTTCTTTAACAGTTATTCCCACCTCAACACCTTCTTTCAGAATTGTTTATAATATATTATATAAGTATAACTTGGTAAAATCAATGAAAATTCACAATAAAACAGCACAAACTCAGATATAATTCATAATGGCATCTTTGTTTGCGCTGTTATAAAGTTACTTATTACATTTATTTTAAAGGGCTCTCATATTTATTGTTTTCTGTTTTTTTATTAAATTCATCTATTGCACTTTTAACCAAATCATTATCATTTAGTAAATCAAATATAACTCCTGTAAATATTTTTGATGCATACAGCATTCCTGTTTCACCTATTTTTGATCCTACTGAGGATGTAGCTTGCCATGTATGAGCGCTGACACCCCAAGGAAAGCATGCAGTTAAAAAACAGTTCATAGGCATATTCCAACTTACATCTCCACTGTCGGAAGAACCTGTTATGTTAATATTTAACGCAACCTTCTTTTCTGCTACTTTTTGGTGCAGTGGAGAAACAGAATCCTCCTCATATTGCTCATATAAATTTAAATCATCTTGTATTTGGGACTTATTTATACTTGATTGTATCCCTCTTGCAAATTCTTTTTCTTCTTCTGAAAATAATGGACCGCCTATTTCTTGCATGTTGTTGTATGTCAATTCAAAAAGTGTTTCATTAGGAAGCATTTCATAACATCCGGCTATTATGTCGTACTCTACTGTAGTTTCCGTCATCATTGCTGCACCTTCAGCTACTTTAAATAACCTCTGTGTTATTTCTTCAACATCTTTCCTAAATGGAGCTCTTACAAAATACCATGATTCAGCTTCTTTTGGTACAATATTCGGTGGTCCACCGGCTTTCGTTATTGTATAATGAATACGAGCTTTATCTATTACATGTTCTCTCAAGTAATTTGCTCCAACATTCATTAGTTCAACGGCATCCAATGCGCTTCTGCCTAAATGTGGAGTTGCTCCGGCATGAGCAGTTCTGCCATTAAATCTGAATTTAATAGAATTATTTGCAAGATATGCTTTATGAAGTGCTACATTAGCATTCATAGGATGCCAGCTCAAAGCTATATCACAACCATCAAAAGCACCTTCTTTGATCATTTTTACCTTACCTGATAATGTTTCTTCTTCTGGACATCCATAAAATCTAATTGTTCCTGATTTATTAGTTTCTTCCAAATATTTTTTTATTGCAAGTACTGATCCTAAAGCCGCACTTCCAAGTAAGTTATGTCCGCATCCGTGTCCAGGACCATCTTTTAAAACCGGATCAAATTTTGTGCAAACCTGTTGCGATAATCCTAGCAGAGCATCATACTCACCTAAAACAGCAATGACAGGAAACCCTTCCCCAAATTGTCCAATGAAAGCATATTCCATATTAGGTATTTCTTTTATAGCAAATCCATTTTCTTTTAAAATTTTTCTAAACAAATTTGATGATTCTTTTTCCTCTCCTGCAATTTCAGGATTATTCCATAGATTATGACTTAAGTCACAAATAGTGTCTTTTACATCATTTACACTTTCAATTACTTCAAATTTATTCATTTATAATTATTCCTTTCACTTTTATTAAAATAGCATTACATAATCACAGAAGCTTTTTCTTATAAAGTGTAGTTGCAATACCAATAGTTCCAAACACAGTTATAAGTGTTACCATATAAGTAGGTCTGCCTGGCAGAAAACTAAATACACCGGCATTTACAGCTATTGTCATTAATATTCCTAATCCCAGTGCTATAGGAGCAATTTTAAATTTCTTCATTGCAAATTGAATGAATATAGCACCAAACAAAGAAGGCAGCAAATAATTTAGTGCATTAACTGCCTCTTCAGGTAGTAAGCTTAAAATTGCAGTACTTGCAAAAACACCCACCGCTAATATAATTATGTTTACAAGTACTGAAACGCCCATACCAAGAGTTGCAACTATAGCACCTTCATTTGTTCCGGGTTCTACGTTTGCTATTTTTTGTGCTACTGCAGCACATGGTATTCGCAAGTTAGATATATTTCCTGTTAAAAATGCCATATACGTACCTGGTACACCTATTACAGGAAAATATGATACCGGTTCAACAAACCAATTTATTCCCACTGCACTTGCAATTGCTATAAACCCGGTTATTATTGCATTTATTGGAGGCATAATTTTAAATATAACTGCCAGTACTAGGGCCGGTCCAAATGATAAAAATACTCCAAGCCAATTTGTGATTTTACCCCACTTGTTTATATATGGTAAATATTCTCCTTCATATATATTTTTTGATTTATCCATATCGAGTTCCTCCTTTTATAATATGGCTGCAACAAGCATACCACCGAACAATGCTATTGCTAAAGACCATTCCTTAATCCATTGAATATTTTTCTTGTCCCCCAAGGACCCTACAACTGCCATTATTACACCGCCAGATATACATGCTATGGTATTCTTGTTCATTGCAACAAGATGTCCTGCACTAAGAGAACCAAAAGATCCAAGAATAGCTGCTATAGATATTATTGTCACCATAGCCTTGTCACCTTTTGAAAACTTATGCTGAACTTTATCCATTTTATTTGCTGAAATAGTAGAAAAAACTATCCATCCAATTGAGCCTAGTATCATAGTCCATATTGCATTTGCAAATGCAACATTTGTCATGGTATCCACACCCATTTTTACACCTACTGCTTCCGTTCCGAAACTAGCTGCCATTAATTCAAACATTACTGAACCTATAAATGACAATCTCATCCACGCCATAGGACCGCCTACTGTTACTAATAAAGATAAAAGTCCTGTTAAAATTACTATAGACGGACCAATAGATGTTATAACACTACTTTTCATTGCACTTTTCATTTGTGTTTCTGTTAATCCTATCTCTTTTCCTGAAGAATAAGACTTTTTTACAAATATTGTTGCTTGAAAAACTACTAACACTACCGCTAAACCAGCTGCAATCCACATGGGTATACTGTTGGCTATCTGTAAATAATCCATACCTTTGCCTCCTTTAATTTACATTTATATAAATATAATCCTACGGAAATCGTTATACAACCTATATAGTTTTATTTATTTAATAAAAAAATGTACTAATGAAAACTTTTTCATTTTTTTATAAATTTTTATAAAATTTTTTCCATTATTAATTTAAACTTACTAGATAAATAAAATTTATTATTAGTACCATAATAAGTTGAATTTTAATAAGGCATAATATATACTAAGTAAGTCAACAGTATTTATTTTTATTGTCAATAAATAATCTGAAAGGGATAAAATATTATGTTTAATGTATATAATGTAACAAAAAAATATGGTAAGGTAATCGCCAACAACAAAATAAGCTTTAGTGTTGAAGATGGTCAAATTGCAGTTTTGCTTGGTCCTAATGGTGCCGGCAAATCCACCATAATTAAATGTATTGCTGGTTTATTAAGATTTGAAGGGGACATAGATATATGCGAACACAAAAACAAAACAATTGAAGCTAAAAGGCTTTTAGGTTATATACCTGAAATGCCTGCAGTTTATGATTTATTAACAGTGGGTGAACATTTAGAGTTCATTGGCAGGGCCTATGAATTAAATAATTGGCAAAGCTATGGTGACGAACTGCTTACGAGATTTGAGCTAATGGATAAAAAGAATAAGCTTGGAAAAGAACTTTCTAAAGGTATGCAGCAAAAACTTAGCATTTGCTGCGCCATTCTTCACAAACCAAAAGTAATTATATTTGATGAACCTATGGTCGGACTTGACCCTCACGCAATTAAAGAACTTAAAAAAATGTTTGTGGAATTAAAAAACGAAGGTGCTTCTATTTTAATCAGCACACACATGCTTGATAGTGTCGAAAATTATTGGGATGTGGCACACATTATGGTAAACGGCTCCTTTGAGGCAACTAAATATAATAATTCAGAAGATAAGAGTGATAAGTCACTTGAACAACTATTCTTTGAAATTACTGAAAAGAAGCGTGATAACCAATGAAAGCACTAAGTTATCTTTTTTTAACAACAATTAAAAATTCCATAAAAGAATTAAGAAAAAATCCCGGAAAACTTATTGCTATAATTTTTTTTATTGCAATGTTAGGGTTAGTTATTTTTTCAAGGTCTTTAAATTCTGATTTGCCATCTGATAATTTAAGAAATATGAATGAATTATATGCTATTGTATTTGCTTTATATTCATACGTTTTTATAGCAACAAGCTTAAAAGGTTTATCATCAGGTGCAAGCTTTTATACTATGGCTGATGTTAGTTTATTGTTTTCAACTCCAATATCAACTAAAAGAATATTAATATATGGTCTTATAAAACAAATGGGAACATCTTTGTTAGTTGGAATTTTCTTAATATATCAATACGCATGGTTAAATATGACTTATGGATTATCACTTGGAGGGCTTATTGCAATTCTAATTGGATATTGTATAGTTGTTTTTTGTTCTCAACTTGCAGCAATGGCAATTTATTCATTTTCAAGCGGCGACGAAAAGCTGCAATCAAAAATTAAGTTCACTATCATAGGATTAACCTCTTTTGTCATCCTTTATATTCTTTATAAAGTTACAACAAATGGTGAAAACATAATTAATTCTGCTGTTGAAGCTACAAATTCGTTTTGGATAAACTTACTTCCCGTAGCAGGCTGGCTAAAGATGGCTGTAGTCGGCATTTTTTCAGCCAACTATATTTATATAATTACCGGGGTTGGGTTAACTTTACTTTCTGTCTTTATAGTTGTTTATGCCATAACTAAAACCAGGTCTGATTTTTATGAAGATGTTCTTCTAGCTACCGAAGTGTCACATAGTGCTATAACAGCAAAGAAAGAAGGGTATATATCAGATACAAGAAAAAATATTAAGGTTGGAAAAACAGGTATAAATCAGGGAGTGGGAGCTAATGTTTTCTTTTATAAACATCTAATTGAAAATAGGCGTTCAGGACTTTTTTTAATAGATAGAACATCTATTATATTTATGATAATATCAATTGCATATGCATTTTTTACAAATAATGTAATTAGTCAAAATTCTTCAAATGTAAATATATTACCTATATTTATATTTGCAACATACATGCAGATTTTTTCAACAGCTGCAGGAAGGTGGATACGTGAACTAAAAATGCCATTTGTTTATATGATACCTGTTAGTTCATTTTCAAAGCTTATAAGAATATCAGAAGAAAATATTTTGAAAATATTGGTAGAAGCTGTCATTTTATTTACTTCTATTGGCATACTACTAAGTATAACTCCTGTTAAAATAGTAGTATATATAATAGCAAGAATAGGCTTTGGTGTATTATTTATGTCAGGCAATATATTAACAGAAAGACTATTAGGTTCGCTAATCAGTAAGGTTATAATTATGTTATTGTATATTTTAGTAATGATTATACTTGCTTTACCAGGAATTCTAATTGCTATTTTTACAGCATCATCAATTAGTATGTTAGACCCAATTAGTGCAGGTCTTTTAATTACATTTATATGGAATATACTAATTTCTGCATTGGTGATTTTCTTATGCAGGGATATATTAAATTATGCAGAATTAAATAATAAATAGTTGCAAATATGAAACAAAACCCTATAAGTCAGACCTTTTTTAATTGCCTGATCTATAGGGTTTTGTAACTATTTTCCCTTTGAAACAACAACAAATTATCATAGAAATTAATGGTATTATATGTTAAAATGATTTTATAAAATAATGATTTTAGGAGACTTTAAAATGGAAATAAAACAAGTAAGGGACTTGACTCTTATATCAATAGACGAAAACAGATATATGGGAATTTCTTGCGATTCCTGCGGAGCAATAGGAAATAAAGAATTTGATGTTGTTAAAGCACCTCCTCACATAGTAGCTCATCAAACTGCAAAGGTTGTTCTTGCTGAACTTTTGAGTATGGGGTTTGAACCTATTGTACTATCAGATGGTTTAGCAGTAGAAATGAACGATACGGGAAAAGAATTAATAGAAGGTTTTAACAAGGCACTTTCTATGCTTAAAACATGCAAAGTACATATGACAGGCAGTACGGAGGAAAACATGAAAACTGTTCAAACATCAATGGGTATAACTTGTATTGGAATATGTGATAAGGAAAAATTAAAATATAAAAAAACTAAAAACACTGATATATGTATACTCTTAGGCCTTCCACTTGTTGGAAATGAAGTAGTTAATAATCCTGATAAAATACTGGATATTTCAGATTATGAAAATTTATATCTCAGTGACTTCATACATGAAATCTTACCAATTGGATCAAAGGGAATTTCTTCTGAGTTAAAGGACCTGTGTTCATATAATAATTTAAACTTTAAATATGACTTAAATATTTCAGTTGATATAACTAAATCTGCTGGCCCATCATGCTGCTGTTTAGTAACTATTAACAGTGATGACATTAAAAAAATTGAAAATTTAATAAGCAAACCTATAGAAGTACTAGGTTCATTTTATTAAAATATATAATAAGAACAGTGCAAGTATAATATTTGCACTGTTTTTTTATATTTTGCTTTATTATCTTTATCTTTATCTTTGTGCTTCGTACTGCCTTAAAAGTTGAACAAATAATTCAGGTACTTTTGCCATATTTTCAGGAGTTTCTACAAATGAAATACGAAATTGAGTATTTCCTGGATTATTTTCTCCAGCCTTAATATCATAGAATCCCTTCAAAGGTGCCACTAAAAGAGTTGTTTCAACTCCATTGTAATTTACAGATCCTTCTTGTGCACAGTACAGTACGAAATCAATTGCATCAAAACCTGGCTTTACAACATTTCTAACATCAATAACTGAGTAAATAGATGCGTCTGGGCTTGAAACTATCAAACCTGGTTCTTGTTCTTTCAAACCATTATATACATTAAATATTAGCTCTTTGTAATACTCACGTAAGCTCTTACACCAACCAACAATTTGATCTTTACTTTCATGCGCAAGTGCTCCAAATATATATTGTCCAATTGCATTAGCACAGAGATTTGCAGTATATTCAGCTACTGAACGATTGTTAAATTCTGGACTATCAGTGATTAATGCACCAATTCTTAAACCGCATGCATTCCAAACCTTTGATGTAGTTTCTATACTTATTCTTCTTCCTTCTATACCAGGTACCTCTGCGTCAGTAATGCCCCAAATACTAACAAGTTGGCTTCCCTCTTCATAAAATAATTCCCTGTAAGCTTCATCGCTTACCATCCACATATTGTATTTTACACACAATTTAGCAAGTTCTTTTAGTGTTTCATAGTCATATAACTGTCCTGTAGGATTGTCGTAAGGTATAACAAGAAGAGCTCCCGGGTTGTTCTTTTTAATAGTTTCTTCAATTTTATCCAATTCCGGAAGACTGAACTTACCATCATCGTTTAATTTACGTTTTACAGTAACAGTTTTTCGTCCTACTCTTTCTGCAAAGGAAATATAATTTGTATATGCCGGATCTATCATCATAAGCGGCTTATCATCAGTACCTGCATCTCCGCAAACACCAACTAACAACAACTCCATACTAGAAGATCCGCCGTCAGTTATCTGAACAAGTAATTTGTCAGTATCAAAGCCTTCACACTTAAGAATATTTTTGAATGCATCCTGACATTCAACAAAACCAGCAGTGCTTGTATACCTTATTACACCTTTTGAAAACGGGCTTTCAGGTGCGTCTAATGCAAACATCCTTTTTTGCATAGCAGGGTTTGTGGGAAGCGAAACATTTCCAATACCTACATTAATTACAGATTCTGGTTTAACTTTACGTTCCTCATATTTCATCTGCGCTAATCTAACATCTGATGGCGTCCTTGATTTAAAATGATCTGATAATATTGGTTTACTCATTAAAAAGCCTCCTAAAATTTTTTATAATTACTCTACCTTGTTTAGGGTTACCTTAATTTAAAATTAAATTTATTAAGTTTAACATGAGTATATCATAATTAATGAAAATTATTTATTAATTTTTATTAATTGTTGCAGAAAATCAAAATCAAAAAAAAAGTAATTTTTAGCTTGTTTATATACTTTAAACCATCGTACAAATTTTTATTAAGTAAAACAATTAAATAAATTTAACAATTAAGCTAAAACTTACTTTTTATAAACTTTTCAAAAATACAAAAAGATTCGACATATATCGAATCTTTAAAGTTTTGTATTTATTAATCCATACCATATTTTTTCTTGAATTTGTCAACTCTACCGCCTTGGTCGATAAACTTTTGTTTACCAGTAAAAAACGGATGACATTCTGAACATATTTCAACTTTGATTTCATCTAATACTGAACCTGTCTCAAAAGTGTTGCCACATGCACATCTAACTGTTACAGTTTTATAGTCCGGATGTATTTCTTTTTTCATCCCGTTCACCTCTTTCCACTATCGTTTATATTAATTTTTATAATTAACAACATACTTCGAGTATTATAGCATATGAGTTTATATTTTACAATATATTTTTTATAAGTGTGACTATTATTTAATAATTTCTATCTAATAAATCATTTTTCATTTTATCAATATTTAATATTGAACTTGCATCTTTTATAAACTCATCATTTGTTTTAGTTTTTAGCAAGCCATCAAGCATTCTTTCAGTAACATCTGCAACAGAAAAATTGCTTAGTGCTTTCCTTATCTGCCAAATAGTTTGAAGTTCATCAGACTTTAATAAAAGTTCTTCTCTCCTAGTACCAGACTTATTTATATCAAGTGCCGGGAATACCCTTTTTTCTGAAAGTTTCCTGTCAAGATGAAGCTCCATGTTTCCTGTTCCTTTGAACTCTTCAAATATTAAATCATCCATACGGCTTCCTGTCTCTACCAATGCACTGGCTAAAATTGTTAAACTTCCACCAAATTCTATATTTCTTGCAGCTCCAAAAAACCTTTTAGGTCCATGCAATGCTCCAGGGTCTAAACCTCCAGATAATGTCCTACCTGTTGGCGGTATTGTTAAGTTATATGCTCTAGCTAACCTGGTTATACTATCTAACAAAATAACAACATCCTTGCCATGTTCTACAAGCCTTTTTGCTCTCTCTAAAACCATTTCTGCCACTTTAATATGATTTTTAGGCAGTTCATCAAAAGTAGAATAAACAACATCACCTTTTACAGATCTTTTCATATCTGTAACTTCCTCAGGTCTCTCATCTATTAAAAGCATTATAATTTCTACCTCAGGAAAATTTTCAGCTATGCTGTTTGCCAGATTTTTCAATATTGTTGTTTTCCCCGCTTTAGGAGGCGCAACAATCATGCCCCTTTGACCTTTTCCTATAGGAGCAACTAAATCTATTATTCTCATTGCTATATCTTTTTGGGTTATTTCAAGTTTTATTCTTTCATTGGGATATATAGGAGTAAGTGAATCAAAATCTTTTCTATTTCTAGAAAGCTCTGGATTTTCATCATTTACTTTTTTAACATATAATAGTGCTTTAAATTTTTCACCTTGTTTTGGCGGTCTTGTAATACCGCTAATTTTATCTCCAGTTTTTAAATGGAATCTTCTTATTTGAGAGGGGGAAATATAAACATCATCTTCGCTTGTTAAATAATTATTAGTCCTTAAAAATCCATATCCATCTTGATGTGTTTCCAAAATACCCATTACACTTAGAACTTCTTCACTTGATTCAATTTCATCAGCTAATCTATCCGGCAATTCTTTTTTATGCTTTTCTTTTTGCTTTTTCTTTTTTAAATCCTCTGAATCCTGTCGATTTTCAAATTCCTCTAAAGCACTGGCTTTTTCAACTACTTTTTTTTCTTCAAAATTTTTTTCTGTTTGCAATTTATTTTCATCATTATTAATAAGTTTCTCTGGCTTATCAAAATCATCTATAAAGGTTTCACTAATTTTTAAGATTAATTCATCCTTTTTGTATTTGTAAGCATCTAGAATTCCTCTTTTTTTTGCAAGTTCTTTAAGTTCTGCAACTTTTAAACCTGTCAATTCGGTTATGTTCAAAAAAACACCTCCATAAAAAACCGATGTATTAGCCTTGTACTTTATAATTTATAATTTATATGGGAATTTTAGGATATTATATAGACTGGCAATATAATAATATCACTTAGATATAGCTAAGTCAAGAAATATTCTATAAAAACCTTTAAAATTGAACATATTTTAATTATTCTTGCTTTTTTTGCATAATTTGACAAAAAATCAAAATTATGATATTATGTAGTAATAACTAATAGTAATTATTATATAATATTTAATTCTAAATTTTTATCTTAATTATTATCTTGTTAAATATAAAAATACGGGAGGAATTATGGAAAAGTACAGGAAACTATTGAAGACTAGACAAAAACAAAAAAGAAATGAAAAAATCAAAAAAACTACATTGTCAGTTGCTTTAGCTGCCACTGCAGGTGCTCTATCCGCTTTATTTATAGCTCCTAAATCTGAAGAAATTAACAAATCACTAGTCAAAGCAAAAGATACAGTGAAGGATAAAGTAAATACCTCAATTGAACTTGGAAAGGTAAAAGTTAAAGACATTGTAGAAACAGTTGAAAAAAAATCTGAAAAAGCAGAAAAAGATGTTGATAATATAAAGGAAGATTCATCAGAAGGTAAAGAAAAATTAAACGAAACAAAAAATGACATAGAAAAAGATATTAAAAAATAGTAGGTGAATTAATGGAAATTACTTTAACACTAAATCAAATTATTTCATTTTTTCTTTATATAGCAGCATTTGTAGTATTAGTTTACCTTGCTATAAGTATTAGAAATATTAATTTTTTTTTAAAAGAATTAAGGCTTTTAGTGGAAACTAATAAAAAAAATATCGATAGCACTATGGACTCTTTGCCGGTAATTGCATCTGACATAAAAAACATAACAGGCGATGTTAAAGGTGGTATTTTAACATTAACAAACACTGCTGAAACCATTCAAAAAAATATATCAGATTCATCAAATACTGCAACTGAAAAGGCTGAAATAGCAATTGAATATGTACAAGTTGTAGGCCAAATTTTAAAAATGGGCATTGATTATTTTGAAAATAAAAAACATAAACGTAAAAAAAGATAAAAAATACATATTTTCACAAAAGTGTTAATAAAATAAAAAGTGGTGTACACCACTTTTTATTTTATTATTGATGGAGACTATTTTATGCAAATACTAAATAAAAACAAAAAAATATATATTAAACAACTAATTTTTAGATATAAAGATGATGAAATAAGCGGTTTAAGTGCACAAATCACTTATTATTTAATTTTGTCTTTTTTTCCTTTCTTAATATTTTTATTAAATACATTAAGCTTTACTCCCATACCTACAGCTACTGTTACAAAAAATATATTAAAATTCTTACCCAAGGAAACAAGCAGTTTTATTCTTGGAATTGTCAGTGAAACATTAGGTGCTAGAAGTATAACATTATTATCAGTTGGAATGTTTGCTACTATATGGAGTTCTTCAAAAGGTATTAGCGCCATGATTAAAGGGTTAAATAAGGCATATAACTATAAAGAAAACAGACCCCTGTGGAAAATAAAAATGATGGGAATATTATTTACAATAGGCTTAGCAATTATTATTATTTTTACTTTTTTACTGTTGGTGTTCGGTCAATTTATTAGCGATTATTTATTTACTTATTTTGGGTCAACAAAAATATTATATTTTTTATGGAAAATTATACAATATATAATTCCTCTTGTTTCAATGATTATGGTTTTTTCTATATTTTATAAATTTAGTCCAAATCATAATATAAAACTTTCAGAAGTTATTTATGGTTCTATTTTTACAACATTAGGCTGGTTATGTACTTCTTTGGTATTTTCGTTTTATGTAAATAACTTCAGGAGTTATTCTAAAATATATGGAAGTATCGGTGGAATGATAGCTTTATTAGTTTGGTTGTATATAAGCAGTACAATTATATTAGTAGGAGGAGAAATTAATGCAATAATTGCATATTACAAGTCAAATAACTCAATGGAAAAATACGAGAATATAGTTTTTAAGATACCACTAATTAATAAAAAAATTTAATTGTATTTTCTTGCTAAATGCTATGCATAAAATTCTTATAACATACTTCATTATTATTTATATTACTGTCTGCTTTCTTTTATTAAATTATTGCAGATATTTCATTCTTAAAATAGTTATTTTCATATTTAAGTTATTTTTTTAACAAACTCATTGACTTTAATTATTGATCAGCTTATAATAACAATATTGTATAAGTTTTATTTTATAATAAATTTTATCAGCTTTATTTGAATGCAAACGACAGTAATGGAGGTTTATGAAATGTTAGAATTAAGCATATGCGTAGGAAGCGCTTGTCATTTAAAAGGTTCCTATGATGTAATTGAAAAGTTTAAAAATTATATTAATGATAATAATTTAACAAATTCTATAATTATTAAGGCGTCATTTTGTCTAGGTCATTGTACTGAAGCAGTTTCTGTTAAATTTAATGACAAAATATACTCGGTTGAACCTGAAAATGCAGAAAATTTTTTAAAAGAATTTGTTTTAACCAACATAATTTAAGGAGGATATTATGAAAATACTTGATTTCTTCCCAGCAAACTGCAAGAATTGTTACAAATGCGTAAGAAATTGTAGTGTTAAGGCAATTAAAATGGTTAATGATCAAGCTCAAATTGTTGAAGATAAGTGTATTGCCTGTGGTAAATGCTTTTTGGTTTGCCCCCAAAATGCAAGAAACATCCATAGTGATTTAGATAATGTGGTTGAAGCCGTTAAAAACGGAAGAAATGTTGTTGTATCTATTGCACCTTCATATCTTGGTGTATATGAAAATCCTTACAAATTAATTTCTGCATTAAAATATATAGGAGTATCTTTTATAGAGGAAACCGCTATAGGTGCACAACAAATAACTGAAATTTATAAAGAATATATAAGTGAGACAAATATAAATAACGCTATAACAACTTGCTGTCCGTCAGCAAACATGATGATACAAACCTATTATCCAGAGCTAATAAAATATATGATCCCTGTGGATTCTCCTATGATTGCTCACTGCAAAATGATGCGTAAACACCATGATGATGCATACATTGTTTTCTTAGGTCCATGTATTTCAAAAAAATGTGAAGCTTATGGCTATCAACTATCAGGCACAATAGATGCAGTGATTTCTTTTGAAGAATTAGACAAATGGCTGGAATTAAAAGATATAGATATTTTATCATTTGAAAATACTCTACCTGATTTAGAAGGAAGCTACACTGGTAAAAAATATCCTTTGGAAAAAGGTATATTATCTGGTATGGAAGATGTATTGTCAAAAAATAACTTTACAACCCTTTCAGTATCAGGTACTGATAATTTAAAAGATGCTTTTGAAGCTTTAATAGATGGTGAATTAAATAATGTTTGTATAGAAGCAAATTGCTGCTATGGAGGTTGCATGGGTGGTCCTGCCGTTCCTAGAAACAGCAAAAATGTTTATGTTAGAAAAACTCAAGCTAAAAGCAAAATTTCTACAACTAAAAATATTAAGTATTTAAATTATAGTTTAAATTATAAAAAATTAGATTACTCAAGACTCTTTAGAAACAAAGGGTATTTATATCCAACATATACCGAAGATGATATTAGCTCTATATTAGAGAAAATTGGAAAGCATACTAAGGCTGATGAGCTTAATTGTGGTGCATGTGGTTATGAAACATGCAGGGATAAGGCAATTTCAGTAATCGAAGGATTATCATATACAGAAATGTGTATTCCCTATATGAGAAATAAGGCCGAAAAATTATCTAACATAATATTTGAATACTCGCCCAATATTCTTATTATTGTAGATATAAGTTTAAACATAATAGACTTAAATCCAGTTGGTGAAAATATTTTTAAAGCAAAGATAAATAACATAAGAGGAAATCATCTTTCAAGCATATTATCCTGTGAGGATTATGAAGAAGTAATAAGAACAGGAGAAAATATTATAGGGAAAAAAGTATATATTGAAAAATATGGATTGACATCTTACGAAAGCATTATTTATCTTCCAAAAAATAAAATAGTTTTTGGGATATTAAATGATATAACTGATGATGAATTTAAAAAAAATCAGCTCATTAATTTAAAGTTAAATACAATTGAAACAGCAGATAAAGTTATAGAAAAGCAAATGAGAGTTGCACAAGAAATTGCAGGTCTTTTAGGTGAAACAACCGCTGAAACAAAGGCAGCACTTCTTAAACTTAAAAAGGTTGTACTTGAGGAAAATGGTAAATAGTATGAGTAGCTTTATAGATTTTAATTATAAAAGTATAAATAAAAATGGCGAAGAATTATGCGGTGATAAGGTTGAATTTATAAGTAATGAAGAAGGATCTATAATAGTGTTATCTGATGGATTGGGAAGTGGTGTCAAAGCCAATATTTTAGCAACAATGACAACTAAAATTGCTGCAACAATGCTTAAAAACGGGGCAACTATTGACGAAACAATTGAAACTATAATAAATACATTACCAGAATGCAAGGTTAGAAAATTAGCTTATTCTACCTTTACAATTATTAAAATAGACAAAAATAATAATGCATATATAGCAGAGTATGATAATCCTTCATATTTTTATTACTCTCATGGCAGAAGTATAGCAATAGATAGAGTCCAAAGAACCATTGGTTCAAAGAAAATATTTGAATCAAATATACATCTTAATTTAGGTGATACACTATGTGTTGTAAGTGATGGAGCTATTCATGCAGGTATAGGACAAATGCTTAATCTTGGTTGGGCATGGGATGAGATAAATGAATATCTTAAAAATTTAAATGATGTAAATAACTCATCTCAATTAATTAATGGAAATTTTATAGGTGTATGTAGTAATCTTTATAACAACAAACCTGGAGATGATACTACCATACTGACATTGAAGGTAAGAAATCCTGAATATGTTGATATCTTCGTAGGACCTCCATCTAATAAATCACTGGATTGTTTTTTAGCAGAAAAAATGTCAGAACCAGGCAGTAGGAAGGTTATATGCGGAGGTACAACTGCCCTAATCGCAAAAAGAGAATTAAAAAGAGAACTTGAAATTGATTTAGACTCCATAAATAAAGATGTCCCTCCAATTGCATATATGGATGGTTTTGACCTAGTCACAGAAGGAGTACTAACGCTGGAAAAAACACTTGAAAAAATTAAGGCATATAATAAATGTAACTATGAAAACAAAATAGAGAACAATACTTTTGATGGTTGTTCTCTGTTAACAAGAATTTTAACTGAGCAAAGTACGCATATAAATTTTTATGTTGGCAAGGCTATTAACCCTGCTCATCAAAATCCAAATTTCCCAGCGGGATTCAATATAAAGCTAAAAATAATATATGCCTTGATAAAAGAACTGCAAAAAGCTGGAAAGGAAGTTAAGGTAACATATTTATAATTAATTATCTTTACACTCATGCCAAATATAAAAGTATTCCTATTTATCAAAGCGTGATCATAATAATTTGATAAAATAAACTCTATGTTTGAATATTCAAACATAGAGTTTTATTATTATTTAACATATGCATATTTAGGTTTTTTGTCCAATACATGTGTTGTGTCTATAAATCTAATTGTACCGGATTTTGACCTTGTTACCATAGAGTATGTTTTTGCTCTGTTACCAGACATATATCTTACTCCTTTTAAAAGTTCACCATCAGACACTCCTGTAGCAGCAAAGATAACATCATCCCCTTTTGCTAAATCCTCCATTGTGAGAACTCTATCCCATTTATCAGTATTACACATTGCCTTGCATCTTCTTATTTCTTCATCGCTTTCTGGAACTAGTTTTCCTTGAAACTCACCGCCAAGACATTTCAAAGCAGCAGCAGCTATAACTCCTTCTGGTGCTCCTCCTTTGCCTACCATAATATCAACTCCTGAATCGCCAAAGCATGTTGCGATTGCTGCATCAACATCTCCATCTCCAAATAACTTAATCCTTGCTCCAACACTTCTTGCTCTATTTATTAAGTCACTATGTCTTTCTCTATCTAACATCGTAACTGTAATGTCAGTGATATTCTTTTTCAAAGCCTTTGCCACATTATATAAGTTTTGTTCTAATGGAGCCATTATATTTATACATCCAGCTGCCTTGGGTCCAACGGCTATCTTATTCATATACATATCTGGTGCATGAAGCAAACATCCCTTTGGAGCTACAGCAACTATTGCTAATGCTCCGGGCAAACCCTTAGCTATTAAATTTGTCCCATCAAGCGGATCAACTGCTATGTCAATTTCAGGTGAGCCTTCCTCCCAAGTACCTATTTTTTCACCTATGTAAAGCATAGGTGCTTCATCCATTTCTCCTTCGCCAATTACAACGGTCCCCGAAATATCAAGTACTTGAAACATGCTTCTCATCCCGTCAACAGCAGCTTGATCAGCTATTTCCTTATTTCCTCTTCCAAAATATTTTCCACAACCTAGAGCAGCAGCTTCTGTAACTCTTACAATATTTAGTGCTAATTCTCTATCCATTATTATTGTAATTCTCCTTTATATTTTTATATCATTAGTATAACACATATCCATTATTTTGTGAATATGTTACATTATTTATTTTTTTATATTTTTATATAAATTTGGTATTCTAATATAATATCATAAAATCATATTTTTTTATATGCTTTTTAATAATTATATAAAATTATTATGATCCCATTTCTATAAACGGAGATATCTTTTAAAGCATTTTAAGTTATGTTATGTAATACTAAATTATATTTTTTAGTATTACATAACATTGACTATACTATGTAAATATTGTAAAATATAGTTAGGCAAAAAAAATAATGGAGGTTTTACTATGGAAAAATTAATTATTACAGCTTGTCTGACAGGCGCAGAAGTAACAAGAGAACAGCAACCAAATTTACCCCTTACACCAGATGAAATTGCAGAAGCAGCATATCAATGCTATTTAGCCGGAGCATCAATGATTCATGTTCATGCAAGGGATAAAGAAGGAAATCCTACTCAAGATTATGCAGTTTATAAAGAAATTAAAGAAAAAACTGAAGCAAAATGCAACATTATATTCCAACCATCTACTGGTGGAGCTACTTGGCACACGCCTGAGCAAAGGATGCAACCAATTGAATTAAGTCCAGAAATGGCTACTCTAAGCATGGGAACATGTAACTTTGCAGATGATGTATTTATGAATACTGAAGCAAATATAAGAATATTTGCAAATCGTATGAATGAATTAGGAGTTAAACCAGAACTTGAGTGTTTTGAAAAAGGAATGATTGATACAGCTGTTAGAATGGCTAAAAAAGGCATAATTAAATCACCTATGCACTTTGATTTTGTTCTTGGTGTACCAGGAGCAATGGGAGGAGAGTTAAGAGATTTATTATATATGGTTGAATCAATACCAGCAGGTTCTACATGGACAGTTGCTGGTGTAGGAAGATATCAATTACCTTTAAACATTGCTGCAATAATGCTTGGCGGTCATGCCAGAACTGGTTTTGAAGATAATATTTACTATAAAAAAGGTGAAATAGCAACATCTAATGCTCAATTAGTTGAAAGAGTAGCACGTATATCCAGAGAAATGGGACGCGAAGTTGCAACACCAGATGAAGCAAGAGTAATATTGGGACTTAAATAAAAACATATTTAACTAACATAGAAAAAATTAAATAGCAGGGTATGCATACCCTGCTATTTAATTATCTTTTCATTGCTAAGTCAACTAATTTAACTATTAAATCCTTATATTCAATACCGATTTTTTTGAGCATAGATGGATATCTGCTAACATCAGTCAGACCCGGTATTGTGTTTACTTCATTTAGAAGTATTTCATTAGAAGAGGTTAAAAACATATCTACTCTGGCCATACCTGAACATCTTAAAGCTTTATAAGTCATTTTTGCTATTTCTTTTGCCTTATTTTTTATTTCATCACTAATTCTTGCCGGACAGTAAATTTTAGAGTTTGATTGCTGATATTTCTCAACATAATCAAAGAAATCATTTTTAGTATCAATTTCATCTACTTCCCCAACAATTAATTCATCATTACCTATTACTGCACATCCTATTTCAAAACCATCAATCATAGATTCAATTACTACTTTTTTATCATATTCAAAAGCTTCCATAATACCTTTTTCAAATTCATCATAATTTCTGATTTTACTTATTCCTAAAGATGAACCACCATTTGCAGGTTTTATAAACATAGGGAGTGATAATTTTTTGCAGGCATTCTCATACAACAATTTTATATTTAAAGTTTTTGTATTAACAACTGCCAAAAATGGTGCTGTTTTTATGCCTGCCATTTCACATATTACATGAGTAAATTCTTTATCCATGCAAACAGCCGAAGAAGTCATATCACATCCTACAAAAGGTATACCTGCTAGTTGACATAAGCCCTGAATAGTACCATCTTCACCATTTTTACCATGAAGAACCGGAAAAATACAATCTATATCCAATTTTTCGTATTTATTATCACCTAGAAGCTTTATAAAACCCTTAAACTCACCATCAAGGCTTAAAACCACTTGATTCAAGTTTCCATCTTTATTCCAACTATCATTATTTACACTTTCAGCATCACCATCATAGTAAAGCCATCTTCCTTCTTCTGTAATCCCTATTAAAGTTACATCAAACTTATCTTGAGGAACATTATTTATTATAGATGTTACAGAATGAAGAGATATTGAATACTCACTTGATTTACCACCAAATACAATCGCTAATTTAATTTTATCCATATCATATACCCCTTTATATTTGTTTTAATGTATTAGCTATTTCTTCTAGCTTTAAAAATCTTGAACCTTTAATAAGTATCGCCGAATCCATGTCTAGATACTTTGTTATATATTGTGCAGCTTGCTCTTTATTATCAAACTCAACTATACTTTTTATTTCTGTATTTTCACGTGCACCCTTTGCCATATATTTAGCCTGTTCACCAATTGTAATAAGTTCATCTATTTTGTGAGAAGATAAATCTCTTCCAACGGTATAATGAATGTCTTCACTCATTTCTCTATAGCCAAGCATATCACCCAACACTACTATTTTTTTAGGATATTCAAATAATTCAAATATATCTAATGCAGCTTTGATGCTAACCGGATTAGACTTGTAACAATCATTAAGAATAGTACATTTTTTTATTTTTAATACTTCATTTCTTAGTCCTGTCTTTTCTATTTTAAGTAAGCCTAATTTTATTTCTTCATAAGTCATTCCAAGTTCTTTCGTAGCTAATATCGCTGCAAGAGCATTTAACGCTTGATGTTTACCTAGCATTTCCATATGAAATTCAGGGCATTCATCATCGCTTATTTTAAAAGTTATTCCACTTATATCCTCTTTGAACTCTTTTAACCACAAGTTGTTTTTTTTATTTTCACCAAACGTCTTTTTTCTTATAGAACCTTTAATTTCTGTATTATCTACTGTATTTTGAATTAATTTATCATCACCATAATAAATAAATAATCCATCATCTTTTATTCCTTCTACAATTTCAAGCTTAGCTCGCGCAATATCATCTATGGAACCAAAGTTGTCTATATGAACAAGACCTACACTTGTAATAATTCCAATATCAGGCTTCACTAAACGAGTTAAAAATCCAATTTCACCTGCTCTTTCCATTCCCATTTCTATAACTGCAACTTCACAGCTTTCATCCAAACTAAGCAGTGTATATGGTACACCTATTTCAGTATTATAATTACCCAGTGTTTTTTGTGTTATGTATTTTTGAGAAAGTATCCCGGCAGTAATGTCCTTAGTTGATGTTTTGCCATTGCTTCCTGTTATACCTACAATTTTAGTTTGAAGTTTATTTCTATATGCTTCTGCTAATTTTTGCAAACCTGTGACAGTATCGTCAACAAAAATAACAGCAATATCTGTTGGAGGGTTTGGTTCATCTAAATTCCACAATGTTGCAACTGCACCCTTCTCTATTGTATTAGCTATATATTTATGACCGTTAGTAGTCACCCCTTTTATAGGTACAAATAAATTATTTTCAGATACCTTTCTGGAGTCTATGCTCACTCCACATATTAATTTGTCTTTATCTCCCGAATAATCGGCATTTAATATTTCAGCAGCTTCTTTAACTGTAATCTTTATCACTTATTTATCCTTTCTACATTAGTATATATAGTGAAACACATAATATATATAATATAATTTAAATATCATATTGCATTTATTAACATTATATTGCAGTTTTATTATTTTAGCAAGGCAAATTTAGCTACAAAAAACAAGCCTGACTAATCAAAGTTAATCAAAGGCTTGTTTTGTCATAATCATTGCATATTATTCAAAAGCTTCTTTAACGTCCCACTCTTTCCATACATTTCCCACTAGGTCTGGTCCAGGCTTTAATGTTTTTTTGCCAGGCTGCCAACCCGAAGGTGTTACTTCAGCTCCTCCTGTTTCTCTAACTAACTGATAAGCTTTAAGTTGCCTTAATCCCTCAGATACGTTTCTTCCTACAGGAGGAGTAAGTACCTCAAATGCTTGAACAATACCATCCGGATCTATAATAAATCTTCCCCTAGTTTCTGTACCACCTTCTTCATTGTAAATACCATACATTTTTCCTATATCTCCGTTTTGATCAGATAACATTGGGAAAGGAATATCTTCACCTATCATTTTTGATAATTCTTGAGCATTCCAAATTTTATGTGTAAACACTGAATCAACACTTACTGACAAAACCTGTGTGTCTAATTTTTCAAACTCAGAATTCTTAGCAGCAACTGCTGCTACTTCTGTAGCTCAGACAAATGTAAAATCACCGGGATAAAAACAAAGATATACCCATTTACCTTTATAATCTTCTAAACTAACATTTACAAATTTCCCATTAAAAAACGCTGATGCTGAAAACTGTGGTGCCGGTTTCCCTACTTTAATCATACTTTGTTCCTCCTTTAATAAATTTTGAGATAAAAAAATATCTTCATTCGTTAATGTAGGTTGTTCTTCAATACTTGCAGGTACACTACATCCTGCTTTTATTTCCTTCATACGTGCCTCCTATATAAAATAAATTCATATATCACAAGTTTGCTATTACTTATTATTATACCACGGTTTTTAACCTTGAAACATAAATTTATTTTTAAAATTAAAATAACAAAACACCCCGTAAATTAGATCATTGTCTAAATTTTACGGGGTGTCTCTACATTTAAATCAAATATTTATTTCTAACAAAGTTTATTAATACTTCATTTCCGCCATTCTTTTGTATCCATCATATCTTTCTTTAGCATTCTCTTCTGCTTTAACAAATAACTCTTCAGCTACCTCTGGGAATGAACTCTTCAATGATGTATATCTTACTTCTCCCTCTAGGAACTCTCTAAATGATGATTTTGGTTCCTTAGAGTCCAAAATAAATGGATTCTTTCCTTCTTCTTTAAGAAGTGGATTAAATCTGTATAAATGCCAGTATCCAGCCTCAACAGCTTTCTTCTCTCTCTCTACAGTTTTACCCATTCCAGCTTTAATACCATGGTTAATACATGGAGCATATGCAATTATTAAAGATGGTCCATGATAGCTTTCAGCCTCTTTTAAAACTTTCATATATTGATTTTTATCTGCTCCTATGGCAACCTGTGCAACATATACATAACCATATGTTGTTGCAATCATACCAAGGTCTTTTTTCTTAACCCTCTTACCTGATGCTGCAAATTTTGCAACTGAAGCTGTAGGAGTAGCTTTAGATGACTGACCTCCTGTATTAGAGTAAACCTCAGTATCTAATACAAGTACATTAACATCTTCACCTGATGCTAATACATGGTCTAATCCGCCATATCCTATGTCATATGCCCAGCCGTCTCCACCTATTATCCATACAGATTTTTTAACTAGATAATCTTTTTTATCTTCTATTTCTTTAATAATATCAGCACATTTTTCACAAGTTACTTTATTATTTTCAATAGCTTTAACAACTTTTTCAGATGCAGCTTTAGATTCTTCAGCAAGTTCCTTACTATCAATCCATGATTGGAATGCATCTTTTAACTCTTGCGTTACATCCATTGCCATTAATTTTTCCATAGCAATTTTAATTCCATCTCTTACTTGGTTAATTCCCATTGCCATACCAAATCCATACTCAGCATTATCTTCAAACAATGAATTTGCCCAAGCCGGACCTCTTCCGTTTGCATCTTTGCAATATGGTGTAGATGGTGCTGATGCTCCCCAAATTGATGAACATCCTGTAGCATTTGCTATTAACATTCTATCACCATACAATTGAGTGATTGTTTTAACATATGCTGTTTCTCCGCATCCGGCACAAGCTCCTGAGAACTCTAGATATGGATGGCAGAACTGACTGCCTTTTAATGTATTTTTATCCATTAAGTTATCTTTAATTGTAACATTTTTAATTGCATAGTTCCAGTTAGGAATTTGAGCCTCTGCTTGAGTTGCAATTGGTTCCATAACTAAAGCTTTATTTTTAGAAGGACAAATATCAGCACAGTTTCCACATCCAGTACAATCTAAAGTACTAATTTGGATTCTATACTCTAAATCACCAAAGCCTTTTCCTGTCGCTTTGATTGTTTCAAATGATTCTGGTGCATTAGCTTTTTCCTCTTTATTTAACAATACCGGTCTAATAACTGCATGAGGACAAACAAATGAACATTGATTACACTGAATACAATTTTCAGGTTTCCACTCAGGTACAGTTACTGCTATACCTCTTTTTTCATAAGCAGAAGTTCCCATTGGGAATGTTCCATCTTCAGTTCCTACAAATGTGCTAACTGGGAGACAATCTCCTTCTTGTCTATTCATAGGTTCAAGAACTTTAGTTATAAACTCTGGTTTTTCTTCTACAGCTGCACTAACAACATCTGTTGATGCTTTCCAAGATTCAGGTATCTCTACTTTTTTAACCTCTGATATTCCTTTTTCAACTGATGCTTTATTCATATTAACTATCGCATCACCTTTGTTGCCATAAGATTTTACAATTGCATCATTTAAGTATTTCACTGCATCATCTACAGGAATTACATTTGCTAATTTAAAGAATGCTGCTTGCATAATCATATTTGTTCTATTTCCGAGCCCTATTTCATCTGCTATTTTTGTAGCATCTATAGTATAGAACTGAATATCTCTTTCAGCCATGAACTTTTTCATACTAGCCGGTAAATTGTTTTCTAATTCTTCAACTGACCACATAGTGTTTAATAAGAATGTTCCACCTTTTTTAAGTCCTGCCAGCAAATCGTATTTATCAACATATGACTGCTCTGAAACTGAAACAAAATCTGGCTCATCAATTAAGTAAGTTGATCTTATTGGAGATTTACCAAATCTCAAGTGAGATATAGTTACACCGCCTGATTTTTTAGAATCATATGAAAAGTATCCTTGAGCATATTGTTCAGTATGATCTCCTATAATTTTAATAGCATTTTTATTAGCTCCAACTGTTCCATCTGAGCCAAGTCCCCAGAATTTACATCTAACAGTTCCAGGTGCTGATGTGTTTATAATTTCAGGTGTTTCCAAAGATTTAAAAGTAACGTCATCAACAATTCCTATTGTGAAATCATTCTTTGGTTCATCTTTTTCTAAGTTTCTGTACACTGCAAGTATTTGAGAAGGCGTAGTATCTTTTGAACCAAGTCCATATCTGCCACCAACTATTACAGGTTTTTCTTCTCTAGTATAGAATAAAGATTTAACATCTACATATAATGGTTCCCCAACAGATCCAGGTTCCTTACATCTATCTAATACTGCTATTTTCTTTACAGTTTTTGGTAATACATCAAAGAAATATTTTGAAGAGAAAGGTCTGTATAGGTGAACTATTATCATTCCAACCTTTTCACCTTTTGAAATTAAATAATCAACTACTTCTTCTGCTGTTTCAGTAACTGAACCCATAGCTATAATAATGTTTGTAGCATCCGGTGCTCCATAGTAATTAAATGGTTTGTATTCTCTTCCTGTAATTTTGCTCATTTCTTTCATATACTCTGCCACTGCATCTGGAACTACATCATAGAATCTATTTGATGCCTCTTTTGCTTGGAAGAAAATATCAGGATTTTGTGCAGTTCCTCTTGTTACTGGATGTTCTGGATTTAAAGCTCTATCTCTAAATTCTTTTACAGCATCCATATCAACAAGTTTTTCAAGATCGGCATAATCTATAGTTTCGATTTTTTGTACTTCATGTGAGGTTCTAAAACCATCAAAGAAATGGAGGAAAGGAACTCTTGTTTTAATAGCAGTTAAATGTGCTACACCTCCAATATCCATAACTTCCTGAACACTACTTGAAGCAAGAAGAGCAAACCCAGTTTGTCTTGTAGCCATAACATCTGAGTGATCTCCAAATATAGATAATGCATGACCTGCTAAAGCCCTTGCACTTACGTGGAATACTCCCGGTAACAATTCTCCTGCTATTTTATACATATTAGGTATCATCAATAATAGCCCTTGAGATGCTGTATATGTAGTTGTTAAAGCTCCTGCAGCAAGAGAGCCGTGAACTGCACCAGATGCTCCTGCTTCTGATTGAAGTTCAGTAACTTTTACTGTTTGACCAAATATGTTTTTCGTTCCATGAGCTGCCCATTCATCTGAAAGTTCAGCCATTGGGGAAGACGGTGTTATAGGGAAGATGGCAGCTACATCAGTGAAGGCATACGATACATATGCTGCAGCGGTATTTCCGTCCATTGTTTTCATAACTTTTGACATTTATATTTCCTCCTAATTGTATTAATAATTAAATATCTTCTAGAATTATATCTTAAATTAATTAAAATTGCAACTATAAAAATACTCATTCTCCGCAACATCCAAATATAAAATTTAAAAAATTTTTAAGTTAATATTTTTGATGATTTACTTACTTTTTTTAATAAATAGTCGTTTTCCGGCAAATAATATTAATATGTGACATTAACGTAATTTTTAATTTTGCAAGTTTAATAAAACAGGTTTCATTTTTGTGCCCTTATGTAATTTTTTAACAAAGTTTACAATACGTTTTTTTATGTTAATAAATGTTAAAAAATCTTAATATTTTATACGTGTTAAGATTTGACCATATTGTAGAACCTTTTGTTATACATGTCAAGAGCATTATATCCTAAAAGTTTCTGCCTGTAATTTTTAGCTGCTATTTCAATAATAGCTGATATGTTTCTACCTGGTCTTACAGGTATTACAACTGTAGGAACCTTTACGTCTAGTATTTCCATAAAATTTTCATCTAATCCAATTCTATCATATTCTTTTTTATTGTCCCATTCTTCCAATTCAATTGCAAGTTCAATAAATTGTTCTAATTTTATTGATCCTACGCCAAACAGATGCTTTATATCTAATATTCCTACTCCTCTGATTTCCATAAGATGTTGTGTAAGTTCAGGACATGTCGCCTTCAATCTATTATCTATTTTTCTAATTATAACTGCATCATCTGCTATAAGCCTGTGTCCTCTATTAATAAGTTCAAGAGAAGTTTCACTTTTTCCTATACTGCTTTTACCTTTTATAAATACTCCTATTCCAAAAACCTCTAGACATACACCATGTATAGTTGTTTCTAGTGCAAGTTGCTCCTCTAAATAGCTAATCATGCCATTAACTAGTCTTGTAGTTTTTGCATTTGCTTTAAAAACAGGTCTTTTATATTTTTTCGCATAAAAAATAATAGTATCATCAACATCCATTTCATTCGCTACTACTAGCGCCGGTATAGGGTAACTAAAAAATCTATCTAATCTCTGTTTTTTTACTTCTTCTTCTAAAGTCCTTATATAAAACATCTCTGTTTTTCCCATGATTTGTATCCTTTCAAAAGAAAACCAATCAAAATACCCTGCCATTTGCAATCCTGGTCTCACTATTTCCGGAGTATATATTCTTGACTGAATATTATCAGGGTAATATACAGGTTGGAGCCCCATATTTTCTACTAAATCTTCAAGCCTAACATATGCCATATGTGATTTACCATCCTTTTCATTAATTAAAGTAATTAAATACTGATTCTGCAGCCTTAATATTCATTCCAGGCGCATCCATTAATTCGTCAATACTTTTAGTTTTTATATTTTCTACTGAACCAAATTTTCTAAGTAAATTTATTTTTCTTTTTTCACCAATATTTGCAATGTTATCAAGTTCGGATTTAAATAATGTTTTATCCCTTAAATTCCTATGATATTCTATTGCAAATCGATGAGCTTCTTCTTGTATTTTATAAATTAGTTGATATACTTTATCTGATTTTTTAAAATTAATTTCTTTTCCATTATATATTAATCCCTTTGTTGTATGTTTATCATCTTTTATCATTCCACATACAGGTATATTTAACCCATAGTTTCTTATTACTGCTTCAACTATATTTGTTTGCCCTTTTCCTCCATCTATAAGTAAAATATCCGGCATTTTATTAAATCCCTTTGTGTCATCATTTTCACTTAAACCCCGATTTATTCTTCTCTCCAAAACTTCTTCCATACTTTTATAATCATCTGGACCTTTTACTGTTTTAATTTTAAATCTCCTGTAATTGCTTTTGCTTGCAATCCCGTTTTCAAACACAACCATTGACCCTACTGAATCAACACCTTGTATATTTGATATATCATAAGCTTCAATTCTCTTAGGAATTTCATCTAGCTCTAATAACTCCTTTAACTCAACTACAGCCTGCATACTTTCATCTTGATTATTTTTTATTCTTTGACTCCCTTTTTCTAGTACCTCTAACGCATTTTTCTTAACCATTTTAATAAGCATACTTTTATCGCCTTTGCTTGGAACTTTTATTGTAACTTTATTTCCTCTTTTTTCAGAAAGCAAATTTTCGTAGAGTTCTGTATCTTCAACTTCTGTTTCTATGTATATTTCCTTTGGAATATATACTGTACCCGTATAAAATTGAGTAATAAATGAACTAATTATTTCCTCTCTGGTTTCATTTTCAGATATATTAGTGAGCAGAAAATGTTCCCTGCCCATTATTTTACCGTTTCTGATAAAGAAAATCTGTATACATGCCTCTTCTATACCAATTGCGCTGCCTATTATATCTTGGTCTGTAAATGTTGTAGTTGAAACAATTTTTTGTTTTTCCGCAATCATCTCCAAAGCTTTAATTTGATCTCTATACTTTGCAGCCATTTCGAAATCAAGAGCTTCTGATGCAAATTTCATTTTTTTATTTAAAGAATCTATAAGATCATCTTCTCTCCCAGAAAGAAATGCTATAGCCTTTGTTACTTCGTTTTTATATTCTTTATAATCTACATTTCCCATACATGGTGCAGTACATCTATTTATGTGGTAATTTAAACATGGTCTTTGATTTTTTTTAGTACCATCAAGCTTTTGAGAACATTTTCTCAGCTTATATAAACTCCCTACAATATCAATTATTTCATTAACTAAATAATTACTTATATACGGACCATAATATTTAGCTCCATCTTTTTTTACTTCCCTTACTCTATATATTCTAGGGTACTTTTCTTGTACTGATATTTTAATATATGGATATTGCTTGTCATCTCTTAGCAATGTATTATACTTTGGTCTATATTCCTTTATATAATTAGCTTCTAATATTAAAGCTTCAACCTCATTGTCTGTTATAATGTATTCAAACTCAGCTATATTCTTTATCATAGCTTGTATTTTGGCTGAATGGTTTTTAGACTGAAAATATTGTCTGACTCTTTTTTTTAAATTTTTAGCCTTACCCACATATATAACTTCACCAAAACTGTTTTTCATATGGTAAACTCCCGGATTCTCGGGAATCTTTTTTAACTCTTCTTGTATATCGAACATCTTAACCCCTCTATATTAAACATTACTAATATTATACCCTACAAACCTTAAGATTAACATTATAAATTAAATAAAAAATCAAAAACTTACATGATTTTTTAAATAAAAAAAGACCAAGATTTTTCTTGGACTTATATCTTTAGCAAACTTTAAACTATAAAATAAAAAAATACAACATTGACTTTAAATCTTTATCGAATTAATTTTTTTGCATTTTTCCATATTAAAACAAAATTTAATAACATCATTAGTGAAACAAGCAATATTTCATAGACAATCCAATGTTTAACTTCATATATCATAATAAAACTTTGGCCCATAACAATAAATAAATTTAAAATTATCTTTGGAGCATGCCATTTAATTGTGATAAAGTTTTTAGTATTATTTGCCCTTAATATAAATACTACCAAATAGCTTATAAAGGTTGCAAAAGCTGCCCCATACACTTCAAATTTATAAATGAGCAGAAAGGTTAACAAAACATTTACTACAGCTCCAACTACGGTAGTTGAAAGTGTCAAAATACTTTTTTTCTCTACCATATATACAGAACCAAGAAATGTAACTAAGCATGAAAATGTCGTTGCTACAACTAAAAAGGGGATATACCTCCACGATGAATAAAATGCATCGGAAACTAAGATTTTAGTTATCACCTTTGAAAATAAAATTATACCTGAAGCAGATAAAAATAAAACCGATTGATAAACATTAAATACTTTGGAGAAAAATTTTTCTCTGCTTAATTTATTTTCTTCTGTAACTGCTGACATTTGCCAAGCATCCATAAATACATTTGAAATTAACACTATTATTGTTGGTATTTTATATGATACCGCGTATATACCATTTGCCTCACTTCCCAAAACATAAGCAACGATAAATCTATTAGATACATTTGTAATCCACCAAAATATAGTTGCCGGAATTAATGGTATGGAATATTTTATCATTGAAACTGAAACTTTCTTATTTATGCCTCTTATACGAACATACTTGTATAATTTGGCAATAAAGAATAAAAATATGGTTGAAAGCATATCAGACATTACAATTGCAAGCACATACCCATTTATCCCTAGTTTAAACACAACAAGAAAAAGAATATTAAAAGTTATAATAGTAATTGTGCTCATAACTCCATCAATTGCATAGAGTTTAACATATTCTTTTGCTCTAACAAATTGCGAACATAGCGTTCTAAGGCATGACATAAGAACAAATATATAAATTAATACTGTATGACCTGAAATATATGTAATTTTATTTAAAAAGGGGACCAAAATTAAAAAAATTCCAAAGCCTGAAATTATAGTTACTAATCCTGTTGAAAAAACATCACTTTTTTTAACACTTTTATCTAATCCAAACCTTATTACTGCATTTGCTATACCTAGTGAAACAATTGGAATTAGCAAATTAGAGGTCTGTATAATTAAATCCACCACCCCATAGTCTGAACTGCTCAAAACTCTTGTATATAAAGGCATCAAAAGAAAAACCAGCATTTTTGACCCAAATGTTCCTATACCAAATATAATTGTATTTGATATTAATTTTTTATATCTATTCACTGTATAAAACTCCATGTTTTGTTTATTATATTGCTTTTATACTATTTTTTTAACAATCACATTATAACAGCTAATATTTTTGTTTGCAATACAATAAAGTCAAGTAGAAGGTAATTAATTATAACATCTCATTAACTTTTTCATCTCCACACGCTATTCTTTCACTTTTCTTACAGATCGAATAGGCGAAATAATCGGTGTGCCTTTTTCATCATAGTTTAAACCTACTATAACGCCGTAAACTTCACGTAACATGGTTTCTGTTATAACTTCCCGTGGGGTACCTGAACCGTAAAGTGAACCATTTTTATCTAATACCACCAAGTGATGGGCAAATTGAGCAGCTAAGTTAATATCGTGTAGCACCACTATAATGCTTACATTTTTATGATTGACAATATCTTGAAGAAGGTCGCACAATTCCAATTGTTTTTGCAAATCCAGTGAATTTACAGGCTCATCCAAGAGAATAACTTTTGGATCCCGTACCAAGGTTTGAGCGATGAAAACCAACTTTTTCTGACCACCGCTCAGTTCTCCGAAATTCCTAGCAGCTAAGTCTTTTATATTCAATGCCTCTAGTGTATACATTACTGCATTAAGGTCTTCATCAGAAACACGCTGTTTTAAGTCCGGCAACCTTCCAAGCAATACCATTTCAAGCACCTTAAGCATAGAAAAGTCAATATCCATCTGGGGTAGATAGGACATCAAACTTGTTTTTTCATTTGTTTTCATTGTTGTTACATTTTCTTCTCCATAGTAGATAACACCTTCATAGTTCAAAAGACCAAACATAGATTTTAAAAGTGTTGATTTCCCTGCTCCATTTGGACCCAACACCACATTAAGCCCTGGACCAAACTCAACATCCAGTTTTCTAAACACATTATGCTCTGAACTGACCCCTTTGTATGAGTATGTAAGACCATTTACTTTAAGCATCACAAAGTCCTCATCTTTCTGAAAATAATAAAAAGAAATACCGGTACCCCAATCATTGCTGTAACAAGACCAATGGGAAGGATGACACCTGGTATGACAATCTTGCTGACAACAAATGAGATAGAAACTACAAACGCTCCTAACATGGCAGACATAGGCAAGAAAAAACGTTGATCTTCACCTACAAACTGACGGGCAATGTGAGGAGCGATAATCCCAACAAACCCTATAGCCCCTATGAAACATACAGAAAAAGCTGTAAGCATTGAAGTGAGAATAATAACCATTTGGCGCATTCTATGGGTATCTACACCGAGGCTTTGTGCTTTCGTATCATCCAAAGTCATAGCTGTCAATTTCCATGAATTAAGGTAAAAAATAATAAAACAAACTAAGACTACTAAAAAAACTATAAAAAATTTGGTCCATGTTGTTTTCAATAAACTTCCCATGTTCCAAAACACCATGCTCTTCAAGTCCTCATCATCAGCAATATATTGTAAAATCATAGTTGCTGCATTGAATAGGAAATTTAAAGCAATCCCAAAAAGTATGATGCCGTTTTTCCCCACTCCTTGTCTGAGAGAAAATAAGTAGACAAGCACAGATGCCAACAAGGCAAAGAAAAATGAATTAGCTGTAATCATCAACGGCTCTGAGGCATTTATAATATTCATATTTAAAACGAGCCCCATTGATGCACCAAAAGTTGCTGCGTTGGTTATACCTAGCGTATACGGACTTGCAATGGGGTTTCTGAGGATTGTCTGTATCTCACATCCTCCTATGCCAAGACCAGCCCCCACGACCACTGCCATCAGAGCCATAGGTAAACGTATTTGATTAACAATCATTACAGTATGACCCTTACCTTCACGCATAAAAATTGCAGTAATGATTTCCATTAAAGTTATGTCTGATGAACCTATGAAAATATTGAGCAGCACCAACATGAATAATGCAATGAGGAGAGCCGCTGACAAGGCGACTCTCTTTCTGATCATTGCATTATATACCTGACGGGTTGCGTTGGTTTCTAATTTATTATAAGCATTCATTATTCAGTAACTCCATCCCATTTGTGATCCCAAATGCAGACATCACTTTTTGTAAGCATAAATCTGTCAAAAAACTCTTCTATTATGGCATCCTCGTCTATATCCTC
>SWCH01000584.1_pt1 | contig 35986 bp, 36 predicted proteins | sample 4690051 | NCBI WGS metagenome assembly SWCH01 (sample SAMN10267282, study PRJNA491770) | bioreactor metagenome | isolation source: DHS bioreactor inoculated with | place: Japan: off Shimokita Peninsula | reverse complement strand
ACTAACTACTTACTAATCCCTTTACTTATTTTAAGTTTTCCCACTAACTACTAACTACTTACTACTAACCTTCCCATAATATTTCTCTATCATCTCAGGTCCTATTCTGTCTAATTCCTCTATAGGTAGTATAGACAGTAGATCCCACGCTAGATTTAGGGTTTCAATCATAGTTCTATTTTCATTAAACTCTTGGGCTACATACCTATTTTCAAAACTTACTCCAAACTCCATATATTTTTTATCTATATCTGATAAATCGTCTTCTCCAATAATTTGTGCTAGCTCCCTTACATCTTGAACCTTAGAATAAGCTGCAAACAATTGATTAGCTACATCTTGATGATCCTCTCTAGTATAACCCTCACCTATACCATCCTTCATTAGTCTTGATAAAGACGGGAGTACATTTATTGGAGGATATATATTTTTCTGAAATAATTCTCTACCTAAAACTATCTGCCCTTCTGTAATATATCCTGTTAGATCTGGGATAGGATGGGTAATATCGTCATTAGGCATTGTTAAAATAGGAAGAAATGTAATAGAACCCTTCTTCCCCTTCATCATTCCAGCTCTCTCATATAAGGAAGCTAAATCAGAGTATAAATACCCAGGATACCCTTTACGACTTGGCACTTCCTCTCTGGCAGATGAAACCTCTCTTAGAGCTTCACAATAGCTAGTGATGTCTGTCATTATAACTAATATATTCATTTCCTCTTCAAAGGCTAAGTATTCAGCTGCACTTAAAGCACATCTAGGGGTCATAATTCTTTCAACAATAGGATCATTAGCTAAATTTATATACATTACAACTTTTTCTAGTACTCCTGAATCCTCAAAATTTTTCCTAAAATAATCTGCATCATCATGCTTTACTCCTATGGCAGCAAATACAACAGCAAATTCTTCATCACTATCTTCACTAATTTTAGCCTGTTTTACAATCTGAGTTGCCAATTCATTATGAGGCATACCATTTCCAGAAAAAATAGGAAGTTTTTGTCCCCTGATCAAAGTTACTAGGGAATCTATAGAAGATACACCTGTTTGAATATAGTTCCTTGGATACTCCCTTGCCACTGGATTCATAGGTCTACCATTTACATTGTATACTTTATCACTAAAGATTTCTCCACCCTTGTCTAAAGGAGTTCCTATTCCATTAAAGGTCCTCCCTAATATATCCTTAGATAAAGGTAATTCAAATGGCTTTCCTGTAAATTTTACCGAAGCATTATTAGTTGAAAGTCCAGTTGTTCCCTCAAATACCTGAGCCACAACCTTACCTTCTTCTACCTTGATTATCTTACCTCTTCGAGATTTGCCATCTTTCATAGCTATATTTATAATTTCTCCGTAGGCGGCATCCTCAACATCTGATAGAACTATTAATGGTCCCTCTACTTTATCTAAAATCAAGTATTCCTTTTTCATTTAAATCACACCCTAATTATAATGGTTTTTACGTTCCTATTTACTTTTGTATTTATTTATTAAGCTATCATAAAAAGTATCTATATTTATTTTCAGTTCATCTATTTTTCCTAAGTTATCATTGGGTATGGTATATTTCATCTTCATTACATCATTGAAAAGCTTGTCATCTTTAGCTTGAGAAATAGGTATATCTCTTTTAATAGCCTCTTGCGCCTTTTCATAAAGATAGTCTATTAATTCAAGCATTTTATACTGCTTTTCTAAAGGTACAAATGTATCCTCTTTATGGAAAGCATTTTGCTGCAAATAACCAATTTTCAATACTTTTGAAATCTCTAAAATAAGTCTTTGGTCATCAGGAAGTACATCTTCTCCAACCAATTGGACTATTTCCTGGAGCTTATTTTCTTCATAAAGTATTCTAATCATCTTGGCTCTTAAGTTTATAGCATTTTCATCTACATTTTCTTTATACCAATCACTTAGAACTTTTATATAACCACTATAGCTAGTAAGCCAATTTATAGCAGGATAGTGACGAGCATAAGCAAGCTTTTTGTCTAAAGCTAAAAAAGCATTTACATATCTCTTAGTGTTTTCAGTTACAGGCTCTGAAAAATCTCCACCAGCAGGTGAAACTGCACCAATAATCGTAATAGAAGCTTCCTTGTTGTTAAGAGTGGTCACATATCCTGCTCTCTCATAAAACTCTGCTAGTCTCGATGGTAGATATGCAGGATAACCTTCTTCAGCAGGCATTTCTTCCAATCTTCCAGATATCTCTCTTAATGCCTCTGCCCAACGGGAGGTAGAGTCTGCCATAATAGCTACATCATACCCCATGTCCCTATAATATTCTGCAATGGTAATACCTGTATAAATACTTGCTTCTCTAGCAGCTACAGGCATATTGGAAGTATTAGCTATTAAAATAGTTCTTTCCATAATAGGCTTATCTGTTTTTGGATCTATTAGCTTAGGGAATTCATCTAGTACATCAGTCATTTCATTTCCACGTTCTCCACAACCTATATATACAATAATATCTGCATCTGACCATTTTGCTAGTTGGTGTTGAGTCATGGTCTTCCCTGTACCAAACCCTCCTGGTATAGCAGCAGTTCCTCCTTTAGCAAGAGGGAAAAATATATCCAGCACTCTTTGTCCAGTTATAAGAGGCTTACTAATTGTTAGTCTTTCAATAACTGGTCTTGAATCTCTTACTGGCCATTCCTGATACATCTTTAACTCATATTCTTTATTGTTATCTTTTACTATTAGTAAAACATCTTCTAAAGAATAACTGCCACTTTCTTTTATCATAGTAACCTTACCTGCAACTTCAGGGGGTATCATAAGCTTGTGAGATATTAATGAAGTTTCTTGCACTTCTCCAAATATCTGACCTGGTTTTACTGTATCTCCTTTTTTAAATAACAACTTTACTTCCCATTGCTTTTCCATATCTATGGAAAGCAAGCCTATTCCTTCAGGAATAAAACCTTGGGACATTTCATTTATTTTTTCTAAAGGTCTTTCTATTCCATCAAAAATATTACCTATGAGTCCAGGACCCAGTTTAAGAGATAAGGGTTTTCCTGTAGAAGTCACCATTTCTCCAGATTTCAATCCTTCTGTTTCTTCATAAATCTGTAGAGTCCCTATATCTCCTTCCACGGAAACAACTTCTCCAATTAACTTTTTATTTCCTACCATTACCATTTCTCTCATTTTAAAACCTGTCATATTTTTAGCTTTTACTACAGGTCCATTGATTAATGTTATAATACCCTCTCTATTAGCCATTAAAATCCCCCGATTCTTGGAGAGTTTCATGTACCCTTTGCCCAACTTCCCATCTATTGTCTTCTATTATTGTATTAATACTAGAATCCATTTTCAGTGTCATATCGCCATTATAAACTACTAATCCACCAATTAGTTCTTCCTTAAACTCCTCTATATATACACTTTTCTTAGAAAATCCGTGCTTTTCAGCTACCTTAACAAATATATCAGAGAAGTCTTTTACATCCTTTTCATTTGCATATATCTTTATATCCTTTTCATTTGTAAGCTTGGGCAAAATTTCCTCTAATATATGCACTAAAAAATTCTTGTATTCTGAAGTTTTAGAAAAATCCTTTGCCATTTTATAAAGTTGATTTATAACCTTTTCTATACATTCTTGTTTTTTCATTAAAATTTGTCTTTTTTTATCTAGTCGAGCCTGGGATATAAGCTTATTTTTTTCATTTTTACCTTTTTCAATGGAATTTACAATTATTTTTTCTTTCTTGTCTGCCAGCTTATTCTTATATTCCTCTATCTTTTCATTGTTTTGTTTTGTGATTTCTTTATACTTTTCTTCATATTCCACTTGAACTTTACCTAGTACCATCTTTGTAAAAACATTTAACTTTTCCTCAATTGTAATCATACTATGCACCTCATATTCTAAGCCCAATAGATTCTCTTATATACTTTGTAATATAATCTCCACGAGTTGAGCCAAATCTATTGGGAATTTCAACTACTAAAAGGTCATCCTTTTTTATTTTCAATTCCATAATTTCATCTTCTGCCATGACGAGTATTGGTTCAGTAATAATTAAAATTTTTATTTCACTGTTGGCTATCACTTTATCTATCTCTTTTAAAACTTCCTCTTTATTTTTTACAACTACGCCCTTTATTCCTGCGAGTCTCATACCTATTAGACTATCTAGTTCATCACTAATCAAGTATGATTTCATTTTATATTCTTCCTAAAATAAGTATAGATATAATAAGCCCGTAGATTGCTATCCCCTCTGCTAAACCTACAAAAATTAGAGTTTTACCCAAGATTTTCGGGTCTTCAGATACAGCGCCTAAAGCGGATGAACCCACAGCTCCAACTGCATATCCTGCTCCGATTGTAGCAAGACCTGTACAAAGGGCAGCAGCAATAAAGCCTAAACCAGAAGCTGATGTTTCTGGCTCTCCAATAGCCATAACCATATCTGGCACAAGAATAATTATGGCCCCAGCTAGTAATGGAATAAAGGTAAACAAATTAAACCTTAAAGCCTTTCTTAATTTACTTTTATTAGATAATTCACTTTTGTACAACAAAAAACCACCAGCACTAATTGTCATAAGTACTATAAGTACTGTAGTAGTTAGTATAAATTTCATATTAGTATCCTCCAATCAAAATTGTATTTTATGTTCTATATAAGCTTTTAAAAACATTAACCCCCGTGAAGAGTTACAGAATATTTATTGTAGCTTGACTGGATCAAATTCAACCCCTTCTCCCTTATAATATTTACTAAACATTTCATAATATTCTAGTCTTAGGCCTTGAATAAATACAATTAATCCTTCCAGGCCAATAACAATCATATTTCCAACAATAAATATAATAATACTACCTGCAAAGTTATTTATCATTTTAGCCATAGTTTGAAACGCTATAAATAAACCTACATGGTTTAGTGCAAATGCCCCTACCCTTATAAAAGAAACCGTACTACTTAGCATATTTAATAAAGTTTCTAAAACATCAAATCCACTTTCTATATAATACTCTGTTTTTGTTTCTTCATATAAAGGCTTATGGCCTTTAATTGCATTTGCCAAAGGCTCTCTTACAACTATAAGTCCCATCAAAACTACTAGCAGTATATAAGAAAGGGTATTCGGTAGTATTTTTATACCTGTGGCTATGTTAGTAACAAGCATCAAAAGTATCAAATAAAAGGCTAATCCTACCAACCCATTTCTACCAAATATGCCTTCCTTTATATTTCCTTGTTTTAAAGAGTTTACAATCCCATAGGCAAAACTGATTATAAGAATAAATACTCCTAATATAACAGAATCTAAAAGCATTTCATTAATATTTTCAATAGGATGTACTAACAACGCAGGAATTACATGCTCAAATCCAAAGACACTACCATATAAAAATCCAAACAATGTGGAACTTAATCCCAACCGACTTAATAGTTCCCCAAAAATCCTCTTATCTGGTTTTCGAATTAAAAAGATACCTGCCAAAAATAAAACTAAGCCCTGTCCTACGTCTCCAAACATTGCTCCAAACAAAAGCATATAAGTTATACTTAAAAAAACTGTAGGATCTAATTCATCATAAGATGGTATCCCATACATCTTGACTAGTGTTTCAAATGGTCTAAGTAATTTATTGTTTTTCATCTTTGTAGGTGGTGTAATATAGTTATAAACATCTGATGTATCTTTAAACATAATTAGCATATTATTCTCATATTTTTTTAATTGAGTTAATACTTTATCCTTATCACTATTCATAACCCAACCTGACAAATAGAAAAACATATTAGTCCTAGCAGTTTCATTTTTTATTTTTGTTTTTACTTCTTCCAATTTTAATCGGCTATAAGCTTTTAAAACAACATTTTTATTATCTTCCCTGTATTCATGTAATTGCTTTTTAAGACTGTCAATTTCTTTAGTAATATTATCTATTCGCTCATCTAACTTTTTAATTACTTCTTGGGTGGTTCCTGAAAACTCTTTGGACATATCCAACTCATGGAAATTCAATGATCGTAGTAACCTATTTGTCTCTATTTCTAATTCCTTAGGAGAAATAATTAAATATACCTCTCCAATATTATTACTTCCTATGTGAAGAACAATAGCAGAAGTATTTTCATAATTTTTTTTCAGTTTTAATCTATTTTCCTTAGAAAGGATTCCTATTTTATAACTAAAAAACTCTAGACCATTTAATTGATTTAAGTCTATATCATATTTTTTTAAATACTTTGTGTGATTTTCAAATTCATATAGTTCATATAATAATTCTTCCTTAAGTTCAATTTGCTTATATACATGATCAATTTCATCATAAATACTATTAATATTTTTTATGTCATTATTAAAATCAAAATCTTCACTTAAAAAATCTTCTTCTACTGTCGGTGTGATACCCAGATATTTAATAAGATTATTGGTTTTTACAGTAATATCTCTATTATCTTTTTCAGACCTATAGGGTTGTATAAGATTCATGTCTACTAACTCGTCTATATTTTCTTCTTGAACATCTAAAGTAAAATTACTTTGATTTATTTCATTTAAGGCATTTACTATATGTATATTACCCATAATAACTAATTCTTTTGTGATTTTATCTAAATTTTCCATAGGTCCTACAATATTCATCATAACCATTTTTTCAATTCCCAAATTGTCACCTCCCCCTATATTTTCCTAATTAGGAATTTTATATATTCATCTGAATTAAGATTGTATCTCACTGCCTCAACTATTGAAATCACATCTCTCATTTCATATTCTAACAAATGAACATACACAAAAGATTCTATAATATTCATTTTTTCTCTACTTTTAAAATCCAGAAGTTGAAAATAAACATATCGTTCAATTCGCCTTTCCATAAATATTTCTACAGTATCCTTATTATCAAAAAGAAAGCCATATTTAGAGTCAATTATTTTATTTATAAGCTCTTCTTGAGTTTTTGCATATGTTAAAGCTTTAAGTTTTTCATATCCTAAGTAAAATCCTCCTGGCAAAACATAGTTAATCAATTCTTCTGGAGAAATCTTGTAAAACTTTAACCCCCTATAAATCCACTGAATATTTAAAAGGTCTATATTCTTACCTTGGAGTTCCATGAGTTTGTCTCTTCCCTCACGATCTAACTTTTCAGCCTGTTCAGTAAACTCCTTAAAATATAATCTGTCTAAAACCATTTCCATATAAAATAATCTTTTTTCAGGTTCTTCTTGAAGGTAAGGTTTTAATAATCTATAATAATGTTTTCCTTTTAAATTTTCAATAAATTCATCTAAGTCCTTAGATGTGCTAAGTTTATTATGATCTAATCCCTCTGGATAAATTATTAAGTCTCTAATAGTAGAAATATCTTCTTTACGCATAATAAATCTAAGATAGATCTTAATATCTTCAATTTCATATCTTTTAAGCCAAATTTTAAAAAGCTTTTTATAATCACCTGTAAAATAATGAAGCATCTTCTTATATTGTTTAACCATATATCTTTTAAGTAGTACTTCTAGCTGTTGAATATTAACATTATTTGTATCTATGTTTTCTAAAACCTCTTTATATGCTGTATTCTCCTTTAAATAGGTAATAATATCACCAACATGTTTTTTTTCCAAGAGATTTTGATAATCTTTCTTTTTTAAGAGCTTTCCTTCCATTGCCATAACCTTTGTATTTATAGCAGCAAACTGTTTTACACTACTCATTACCCTCTCTCCTTCGTAACAAAACACCTTTATACCTTAAATATATTGTTAAAGATATCATTGGTTAAATTTTTGTACTTATTCTGGAAAGTTTTTTCTAAACGATCACATTCTTTTGAGGTTTCCTCTGAAATCCTTTTTTTATGATGAATACCCTCATTTAAAAGCTCCTGATATTTTTCATCACCTATTTTTTTAGCTTCTTTAATAATCTGTGTTTCTAATTCTTTAAGGGTTTTTTTAAGTTTTTCATTATTTGTGTTTTCTATAGCATTAATTTTTTCTTTAATGCTTTGAGCTTGTTGATCTAATTCAACAATTCTTGCTATTACACTATCCATTTTATTCACCTCTTTTGATAGCACTATTTATATATAAATTATTCCTAGAACTAATGTATTTATAAATAATTTTTAAAAATTATTTATAAATACCTATTTATCAAATATTCATTTTTTTCAAAAAATACTCATATATGTATATTATCACAAATATTTATAAAAGCAATCCCACTAACGAGGTACAAAATACCACTCCTATTCCCTTTTTTTCAAAAAATAAAAACCTCCTAGCTGGAGGCTTTTATTCTAACCGTTTACTCCAAGAACCTTAATATAATCCACATAAGGATCTTCTGTTCCCTGAAGCAAGCTTTCTTCTTCTTTTAAAGCCAAAATATGTTCTACTATCTCTTCGCTTATTCTTTCCCCAGGAGTTACCACAGGAATTCCTGGAGGATATGCCATTATAGACTCCCCACTTATTTCTCCTACTGCATCCTTTAATCTTACTACTTTCTTTTCACTGTAGTAGGCATCTCTTGGAGAAACAATTATATCTGGATTTTTAAGTATTCCCGTAGTTAGTTTTATTTCCTCATTTATTCTATGAGTAACAGCTAAGTCTTTTAAAGCATCTACTAAGGCCTGTAGGGATTCCTGTGTGTCACCTAGACTTACAATAGCCAAAATATTATACATGTCTCCTAGCTCTGCTTGAATTCCATATTCATCTCTTAAAATATCATATACTTCAAATCCAGTAAGTCCTAGATTCCTTACATTTATCCCCAACTTTGTTTCATCAAAATCATATACCCCGGGATCTCCTATCAGCTCATTTCCAAATGCATATAATCCGTCAATTTTATTTATCTCCGCCCTAGCCCAACGACTTAATTTAAGAACCTCTGTTAGGATTTCTTCCCCTTTTGTTGCTAACTGTTTTCGTGCTATATCTAAACTTGCCATAAGAATATATGATGCACTGGTGGTCTGAGTCAGGTTCAAAGTAGTTTTTACCGTTGGTTGATCAATAATACCTTCTCTTAGTAAAAGCAAAGAGCTTTGAGTAAGGGACCCTCCCGTCTTATGAGTACTAACAGCACACATATCTGCTCCCAACTCTATAGCGCCATAGGGAAGGTCTGGATGAAAGTTCAAATGGGCACCATGGGCTTCATCTACAAGTACAGCCATACCATATTTGTGGGCAAGCTTAACTATTGATTTAACATCTGAAATCGCTCCATAGTAAGTTGGATTAACAAGAAAAACTGCTTTTGCTTCTGGGTGTCTTACTATTGCACTTTCTACACTCTCAATACTTATTCCCATAGCTAAGCCTAATTCTTCATTAATTTCTGGTTGTATATATACAGGTATAACCCCACTTAAAATTAAGGCTGTAAAGGCTGACTTATGAGCATTTCTAGGTAGAATAACCTTATCTCCTGGCTCACAAACACTCATTATCATTGTTTGAACTCCTGAAGATGTTCCATTTACCAAGAAAAAAGCATGATCTGCATAATAAGCATCGGCGGCTAGTTCCTCCGCTTCTTTTATTACTCCTATAGGATTGCTTATATTGTCAAGGCACTTCATTGCATTTACATCTAGCTCTAACATAGCACTCCCAAAATACTCCACCATATCTGGTATACCTACTCCATGCTTGTGGCCAGGAACATCAAATGGTACTACCTTTCTTTTATGATAGTCTTTTAAAGCTTCAAATAGAGGTGCTCTATTTTGATCTGAACTCATCAATAATATCACTTCCTTACATGTATATTAGCTATATTAAAAAATAACCTTTTATTTCTTATACCCTTTTTATTAAAATAATCAATAGATATATTAAAATATATTTAGATTAAAAATTCAAGTCCTTTTTATAAAAATTATAAATTCCCATCTTATATATGTACATTACAAGATCTATATTTAATTTTCTAGTATTATCCTCTCCTATGAAAGCAATATTATATATGTTTTTTAAAAATTCTAAAAGTATTTAAAGTTTTTTGTTCTAAAGCTGTAACACTCTTTTAATAACTACATAATCTATAATAGGGAACAGATAATTTTATCCGAGTTTTAAAAATAAATGCAAGGAGGTTATATAAATGTCAGAGGTTGTTAAGGAAAACTGTGGTGGAATCTTTGGAGCAGACGACAGTTTGTTATTCTTCTTCTTATTACTAGTTGTACTTTTAGGAGGAGGCTTTGGTGGCTGTGGTAGTTTCTTAGGAGGCTATGACGATTCAAGTCTATTATTCTTCTTCTTATTGCTAATAGTATTATTTGGAGGCCCTCTATTAGGTGGTTTTGGATTAAGATAATAAAACTAAAAAAGGATGAATATCTGAGAAATTCAGATATTCATCTTTTTTTAGTTCCATACTTCCACCTGTGGAATATCATAGTAAAAGAAGGAGGTGTATGATTTTTATGCCTACACTAATCAGTCATACATGTTCAAAAGATAGCCTTTTGTTTTTCTTTTTGCTTATTGTTGTTTTACTTAAAGACACACCTTACTGTTCTCAAAATCCTACAGTTTTCGAATTATTTTTTTTGAATTTGGTGGTTTTAATTTAGATAAAAAAATAGGATACTGTTTAAACAGTATCCTTTCAAGTAAAAATTTATGAGATTTAATAAATATTAGGTGCTTTTAGTATATCACAATTTTCCTTTAAGCTTATCAATGTAAGCAATTCTTAATATATGTGTAAATCTTGTAATAACCATATATAGAATATATTTTAGTAAATTTCCACAAAATAAAGTGAAAGTTTAAAGGAAAAGGGTGATTTTTTGTATATAATTTACCATGATAAAAGTGGTGCTTATGGATCAATAATAGCAGCATTAATCCATCTTCAACAACTTCCTATAGACTCCATCCCTAGCACTGACCAATTAACAAAGTTATTTTGCAAAGCTATAAAAAAGAACAATCAAGGAATATTAGTTTATCAAGGAAAAGATGAATATGACAATAAAATATATACACTACTAAAAAAAGGTGATCGTTCATTAGCTATAAATGCTATTCAATCAGTACCTAAAATGATTGAAAAAGAAAATATTAAGATTCTATGTGTAGACACCTCTCAATTTAATAACTGTGGAGTTAGTTTAGGAGGCTTTTTTTCTATGAAACTAAGTTTCTTTACCTTTGGAAATTATATGGCTTCTAAAGGGATTGTAAAAGCTTATCCTAAGCTTATAGAATTAATTAAAAAAACAAAACTGAAAGTAAGTACGAATTAATTCGCACCCCCATTTGATTAACTAAAAATAGCACCTTGATTTTAGGTACTATTTAGCAAACTTTACAATTGTTTTTATTACCTTTTCCATTTTTTGTTTATCTAAGCATTCTCCATCTTCCATATCAATAAAACATTCTTTAGCATGTTCCTCCATAATAACTAGACCTACTTTGTGAACTGATGATTTAATGGCAGCTATCTGTAACAAAACCTCATCACAGGTCTTATTTTCTTCTACCATCTTCTCTATTCCCGCTATATGACCTTTTATTGTTTTTAATCTATTTAATATATCTTTTTTAGCAGTTTCCTGTGCCATAATGACTCTCCTCTCAAAGTCTTTTATTATTTTATATATTGTACCATAGTTTGGTTAATTACTCCTAATAGATTTAATTTTTAGAAAAGACATTGGAACGGTAGGGGATACCGTTCCATAATCAAAGTTTTACTCTATATGAAAAGATTTACATTTCCTTCATCTGCTTCTCCTAAATAGGTAGCAACTCCTGCAAATTCAACGCCTTCTATTAATTCTTCTTCTCTGATACCCATTACATCCATTGACATAGTACAAGCAATCATTTTTACTCCCATCATTTGTGCACTTTCAATTAATTCTGGAAGAGTATTAACATTTTTCTTTTTCATTATGCTTTTCATCATTGCTGCGCCCATACCTGCAAAATTCATCTTAGAAATACCAAGTTTATCAGCACCTCTAGGCATCATCCAACCAAAAAGTTTTTCCATAAAATCTTTTTTCACTTTAACTTTTTTTGCCTTTCTAAGTGGATTTAGTCCCCAGAAGGTAAAAAACATAGTTACCTCACTGCCCATGGCAGCTGCACCATTGGCTATAATCAAACTAGCCATTACCTTATCCATATCGCCACTAAAAACAATAATTGTTTTTTTATCTGCCATAGTATATTCTCCTTTACTTCTTTTCAATTACTGCATAAATTTCATTACCTGAATCATTAAGCTCCAATAGCACATTTCCTGTTTTCTTGCACCACGCTTGAATATCCTTAGCAAAGCCTTTATCAGTTACCTTAACATGTAGTGTGTCTCCTACATTAGCTTCCTTAGCTGCTTTAAAAACTTGCATAATTGGACCAGGACATTGAAGTCCTTTACAGTTTAATTGTATCTCTGCCATTTTAAATTCCTCCTATTTTTTATTCTTTTTCGTAAGGATATGCACAAGTACCACCCTCTAATATTTTTACATCAAAACCTAATTTTCTTAATTTTATATATGAAAGAAAAGCATTTTTTCCTACCTTACATACAAGAACAGTTTCCTTGTTTTTATCTAGCTCATCTATTCTAGTGATCAATTCTTCTGATGGAATGTGTATAGCACCTGGAATCGTTCCTATAATATAGGATCCTCCATCCCTTGTATCCACGATTTGTAGCTCATTTAGCCTTTCATTTAATTCTATTGGACTAATACCATGAACTCTACCCGTAAGCTTATTTCTCATAACATTAGCTGCTAATATGGTAGAAGACATTGCCATTGAAAACGGTGGTGCATATGCAAGATCTAGTTTTTCAAGATCCTCAACCTTAGCCCCAAATGTAATAGCTGTAGCCATAATATCTATTGGCTTGTCTACCACTCCTTCTCCTATAACCTGAGCTCCTAGCACCTTATGAGTATTTTTATCTGCTATAAGCTTAGTAATAATTTGACGATACCCTGGATAATAATGAGCCTTATCATTTGCTGGAACTAACACCGTTTCAATTTCAAATCCTGCTTTTTTGGCATCTCTTTCAGATAGTCCTGTTTTAGCAGCATTTAAATTAAATAGTTTTACTATAGTTGTTCCCAATACACCCTTTAAGTGGTCCTTTTCTGATTTAGAAATATTTATTCCTGCGATTCTTCCCATTTTGTTTGCAGTAGAACCCATTGGATACCAAGCTGGTTGTTCTGTAACAAGATTGACATTTTCAGCACAATCTCCAACAGCATATACATCTTGAAGATTTGTTTCCATATATTCATTAACTTTAATAGCTCTAGTTACTCCTAGCTCTACACCTATTTGCTGAGCTAACTGAGTATTTGCTCTAACTCCTACAGACATTATTACTAGGTCTGCTTCAATTTCTCTCTTGTCTGTTATTACCTTTTGTACTTTCCCATCCTGTCCTTTTATAGAAAGTACCTTTTCTCCTGTATATATATTGACGCCCTCTTCTTTCATATAGTTTTGTGCATAAAGGGCAATTTCTTCATCAAATGGTGGTAATATATGATCTATAAGCTCTACAAGAGATACTTCAATATTTCTTTCATGTAGATTTTCAGCAACCTCTAAGCCTATAAATCCTCCTCCTACAACTACTGCCTTTTTAACCTTTCCTTCATCTACTAACTTACGAACTTCTAAAGCATTTGAAACCGTTCTTACAGGATAAACCCCTTGGAGATCCTTTCCTTCAATAGGTGGTACAAATGGAGATGCCCCAGTGGCAATTACTAATTTATCATAGGTATATACTTTCTCTTCTTCTGTTTTTAAGTCCTTAACTTTTACAGATTTACTTTCTGTATCAATTTCAAGAGCCTCATGTTCTATATATACATCAATATCAGTTATTTCTTTAAAGTCTTCTGGAGTTTTCACTACTAACTCTTTTTCCTCTTCAATAACTCCTCCTATAAAATAAGGTAGTCCACAACCAGCATAAGAAATATGCTTGTCCTTTGTTACTACAACAACTTGTGCATCTGGATTTTCTCTTTTAATTTTAGCCGCAGCTTTAGTTCCTGATGCAACGGCACCAATTACCAATATCTTTTCCACAACTTTTCATCTCCCATTCTATTCCCTCTCCCCTCAGGCGGGGGTATATATAAATATTAATATATATTTAACAAAATGTCAACAAAAAAGATTAAAAGACAAGGTGATATTTATACCTCGTCTTCCATCTTTTTCATTATTAATAGTACCATGGTCTTCTTCGTCTTGGATAGTATCTTCTTCTATCAACTAACTCTCTTAAGAGGAGTGCCCCTATAAACGCTCTTAATATATCCCCAGAATCTGTATAGCCTACAGGCGAGCGATACATTCCTTCGCTACTAATGTTTTCATAAATTTCTTCTACCATTCTATCTACTACTTCTTTTCTTGGGAATGGCTGCATTGCTTGATTGTATGGATGATCGTCCCTTTCACATACTCTTCTTATATTAGAATAAATATTATGATAAACGTCAGGATACATTTTTTCGGCTTCTCTCACACAATAGTTTAAATAATTTTGATCATAATGTTGGTCAAAATACATTTTCTTTCCCCCCATTTTTATAAATTTTTAAGACTCCCACTTTTATAAGTGAGAGAGTGAAGCTTTTTACTTCAGGTGGAGTAGAGTCTCCATCTGAAACTTCGATGTTTTGCTTTAGCAAAACCAGTTCACTTTCTATGCATATTACCTATTTTATCCTATGGCTAACAACTCCCCTTCTCCAATGGAGCGATAAGGGTTATACAACCACTGGATAGATTTAACTAAAATTCAACTGGAGTTAAAACTCCATCTGAATTAAGTTTCACTTTATAATATGTAATTTTTTAAATAATTGTTATAGTTTATACTTAGTAAATATCTAAATAAGAGTAATAAAACCTTTCCCCTACAAATATATTATTAGTACGAGGTAATTGCGAGGTGATATAAAATGTTAAGAATTTTAGTATTCAAAAGACGCACTATGTACATTGTTTTAGCCATACTTGCTGTTATAGCTATAGGTGCATTCTTGTTTTCTGCTATGACAGGCTCCGATGAAACTTTTTCAGAAACAATGAAGTATGCTTACAAAAAAATATCGCCAGAACAGGCAAAGGTACTAATTGAGAAAAATCCTGAGCTAGTCATTTTTGATGTTCGCTCAGAAAAAAATTACAATATAGGGCATCTTCCCTGTGCCCTTCAGGTAACGGAAAAAGAACTTAAGAAAAACTTGTCATACTACGAAAAGGACAGTATCTACATGATTTATGGCGATGATAATAAAGGAAGCGAAAAAGCAGCAGAAACAATGGCAAGCAAAGGTTTTTCAAGGATTTATATGTTAAATGGTGGCCTAGAATATTGGCCATATGAACTAGAATAAGACCAGAGTGTTACACTCTGGTCTTATTCTTTGTACATATAGGTTAACCATGTATCGGAACACATTTTAGGGATTATGCGACACAAACGTCGCAGGTTGAGATTAAGGATAAGGTTAAAATCAAGAGCAAAGACTGGTTTGACACATGGCACGGATATTCATAAACATATCCTGTAGGGGCGACCTGTGGTCGCCTTGGTTTTGGCATTCAATCCTGGCGACCACAGGTCGCCCCTACCGTTGTCTGGTGTAGTGGTTGATGCCCACATCGACCCGGGAATGCGTATATCCCCGCGGGGTGATGTGGGCATCCCCCCCTACACACGTACCATTATGTTTTTATGTTTTAACCTTATCCTCAACCTCAACCTCAACCTGCGTCGGTACGACGCATAATCCCTATATTGTGCATTAAAACACCCCCTTATCTCAAAATCATTGAATTAAGGGGGTGTTTAAATTATCTTGGTGGAGGAGTTGGTTTTTGGGGCATGGCTACATTTCCTGTCTTAGCATCAATATACAGTAACCAATAACCATAATCGCCTTTTTTAGGTTCTTTATTCTCTAGTGGATGCCAATAAACAAAGCCTGTATTTCCTTCATAGGGTTGTTCACTTGCCATATATCTTCCTGGAATTCCATAAACATAGTAAACAGCTTCTCCTCTATTATTTTCTACTATGCCAAATATATAATGCTGATACTTATATATAAGATCTGGACATCCTGTAGTATATTGAGTGTTATTATTATAATAGTAATACATATTTGCAATATATCCATAAAACGGCAAGAAATTTCTATAAAGAGTTTGTTGACTACAGTCTATTTTCCACCATTTGCATTTAGGAATATTTTTTTCAAATGGCTCTGCCTCATTATAATATTTTAAAATATTCTTAACATACCCACACACCATTTTAAAATAATGCTGATAATACTTATTTGCACTTGTATGGTCATAGGATTTCATTTCAGAGCATTTTGTTTTATCATATCTCGGAGTCTTTTCTTTATTATTTTCATCCTTTTTATAGTCTTTTTCAACTTCTTCCTCTATTTCTTCAACCTCTTCCTCATCTATTTCTTTCTCCATTTCTTCAGTTATATCTTCTACTACACACTCACAATCATTAATTGTTTTTTTATCTTCTTTAAATATTTCTTCAACAGTTCCTTCTATTATTTCTTCTGAGACTTCACCTACAACACATCCGCAATCTTCTTCTGATTTTTCCTCTTCCACTTCTATAGATTCTTCCTTTTCTTCCTCAATTACTTCCTCTGTTTTTTCTACCTCTTTAGCAGGCGTAAATTCTTCCTCATATTTAGCAGTTTCATCCATTCTTTCAAGAGTTCCTTGGTCATCATCAACTTCATGCTCTTGAACAACTTCTTCTTTTTCATAGAAACTTTTCAATATGTTTTTCCATTCACCCTTTTTCTTATTGATAAAACCTACTAAAGGAGCTTGAACCGTATTTCCTCTCAACTGCTCAGTATTAGGCTCTGCAACAATGGCAACTATATTAAAATTACTAATTAAATTACCTTGCCCATCTACATTTTCAGGATCAAACTTCCAGTTTAATTGACCTTTCCCAGTTTCATCAATAATAAAGCTGCCATTATTAGCGTAAAGATTTACTTCATCCTTTGTACCTAAAAGCACTCCTCTATATATGTACTGGGCATTGTCAAAGTACTTAAAGTTTTCAATATAGTGGTTTAATACACCTTTTCCATTTTTAATCTCAATTTTAGTATATCCCTTTGGTTTATTTCCTCGTACACCATCAAACCCCTCATCTTCATTATCTAGTATGATAAAGTATCTTCGATATCTTTTATTATCCATAGACACCTTCACCTCCCAAATTTATTCACTTAATACTAATATATGTGAGAAAACAAAAATAGTTCACTATTTAAAATAAAATCCAAAGATTTTCTTAAAGTAAAAACCTCTACCATTTAAGTAGAGGTTATAAATTCACTATATGTATTTGTTAAACTCACGTGCTAATATGGCATATTCCTCAATACTCAATGTCTCTCCCCTGCGTTCTTCCTTAATTCCACTTTCCTTTAAAATATTTCTTACCGTATCCTTATCCAATCCTAAGGTACTACTAGTCAATGCATTAAGAAGGGTTTTTCTTCTTTTTCCAAAGGCAGCTTTAACTATGTTAAACATTAACTGTTCATTGGGTACTTTAACTCTTGGTTCTTTAAGTATTTCTAACTTTATTACAGTGGACTCAACATTAGGTTGTGGCATAAATACTGTTCTAGGTACTTTTGTAATAATCTTCGGCTCACTATAATATTGTACTGCTACAGATAGTGCTCCATAATCCTTTGTACCTGGTTTTGCCTGCATTCTATCTGCTACTTCCTTTTGAATCATTACTACCATGTTTTCTAAAGGAATTTTTTCTTCAAGAAACTTCATTACTATAGGAGTAGTAACATAATATGGTAGATTTGCTATGACCTTTACTGGTTTATTTGGACTTTTTTCTTTTACTAGCTTTAATAAATCCAACTTTAACACATCATTGTTAATTATTTCTACATTAGTATATGGACTAAGGGTCTGTTTAAGAATTGGAATCAATTTCTTATCAATTTCTACTGCAACAACCTTACTAGCCTTTTCTGCTAAACCTTGAGTAAGTGTTCCTATTCCTGGTCCTATCTCTAAAACCACATCATCTTCAGTAATATCAGCTCCATCAATGATTTTAAATAAAATATTTTCGTCTATTAAAAAATTTTGCCCTAAACTTTTTGAAAATTTAAATCCATACTTACTAATTATTTCTTTTGTTACCCTAGGTGAAATCAATCTTTCCACAAAATCCCCTACTTTACTTTGTTTTTCTTAATGAATCTTCGAATTCATCTCTTGTAATTCCATAGTTATTCAGCCTATTTAAAAATTGTTTTCCGTTTGCATACCCTATTCCCAGAAGTTTTCCCATTTGATCTCTTCTATATCCAGCCTGTTCACTACCCATTAAATCATTTTTTATAAGATCCGCTTTAGTAAATTCATTTGTAATAACAGACATTTCAGTTCTTACCTTTTCCAAAGCCGCTCGAATATTTTCAGGTGATGCATTTTCAATGCCTATATCTCCATTTTTTTTTGCCTCTTCCCTAGGGAGGAAGGCATGCTTACAGCCTTTAATTTTAGAAGATATCTTTTTTCTGATTTCTTCTCCTGCATGATCTGGATCAGTAAAAAGAATTACACCTTTTCTTTCATTAGCAAATTCTATTCTCTTTAAGGTTTGTTTACTTAGTCCATATCCATGAGTTATTATTATTTCAGCATCCACTGCTCGTTTAACTGCAATGGCATCATCTCTTCCTTCTACCACTATAACTTCTTTTATCATTTAATTCCTCCAAAATAACTAGGACAGGGAATTTTCCCTGCCCATTTACTAGTCTAAAATAAATACTTCTACTTTTTTTCGCCCATACTTTGCAACATCTGCAGGATCTTCAAAATATAAATCTATCTTATTTCCTTTTATAGCTCCTCCAGTATCTTCAGCACTAGCAAATCCATAATCTTTTGACCCATCCAAAGATTTTACATATAGCTTTGTTCCTAGTGGAATTACTTTAGGATCTACTGCTACAACACCAGGTCTTACCTTAGTTCCTGATCTAGTAATACCATAGTACTTATCTCCTGGATTTTTACCAGTACTTTCAAAAGTGGCATCATATGCAGTAGAGGACATTCTTATTGCTTTTTTAAATCTTGTGTCCCCCCTGGAGGTAGCAATATATTGAGCAGTACCTTGCTCTACAATTTCATTTTGAGCTGGTGCTACTATCTTTTCTTGAATTAACTCCCTAGTGATTTCTTTTCCATCCTCATAGACAACCTTATACTCTACTTCCTTCTGGCCATCTTCACCCTTTTGTAGAATTTTAAGCTTTCCTTTATCCATACCATCATTATACTTTACCACTCTCTCATAGGGTATTGAGATTTTTTCTTTTACTATTTCTTTTTTCATTCTTTTAACCATAATAGTATCATTTTTGTCTACCCAAGAATATCGAGATGGCTCTACTAAATCTTCCTCATTTAATTCTACTTTGTATTCATTTAATACATCAGAAACCTTGTTATAGGCAGTCATAGCTTCCACTGCCTCACCATCTACCTGTATAGTAACAGGATAGGCCCTTTTAATATTAATTGTCATACCTGATTCTAATTTCTTTTCCATAGCCACTGATATTTGGTCATGTTCGCTTAATTTAATTTCTGCCTTTTCTAGTGCGTCTTTAGCAGTAGAAATATACCCCTCTATAGTTATTTGTTTTTCTCCATCTTGAATTACCACTTCTTTAGTTAAAGCATTACTTATGGAAAAAATCCCTAAGATCAACATAATTCCTAGAAGGACAAGATTCTTTTTTGCAAATCCTAAGACTTTATCCCTCTTAAAATTTGTTTCCATAGGTTTTTAACCTCCTTTTTTTTGCATGACATATGTAATGACTGACATGCTTATTATGTTTTGGATGGTAATGTTTTAAGTCTATCATATTTTACATAAATGATGTAACTTTGTCAACCAACCATATGATTTTATATCTATAGACCTTTACCAGTCTTAGTATTAACCTGGTATTTTTTTCTTATTCATATATGCAAAAATTATTTTAAGCCTTGTATTAATAGTTACTGCTCCATATAGGTTGTTTTTTTCTCCATATTTCCTGGGAAATCATCAATCTTAGACATGTAAATATATAGCAATAAAATATCTTATTCTTTTTGCTAATATTATATGTGTCGTTTGTAAATATGTCCTATATATTGTATTGCAATAAATACTCTAGTACACTAAAATTAAAATACAGTTATATAATCCTAGGAGGTGGCTTTACATGATCCGTATAGAAAACAAGTCTACAAACCCTTGTTTCAATTTAGCTTTAGAGGAATATGCTTTGAAACACCTTGATATTGACGATACTATAATTATCCTATGGCAAAATGCACCCTCTATTATTATTGGTAGAAATCAAAATACTATAGAAGAGGTGAACAGTAAATATGTACAAGAACATAATATTAATGTTGTAAGACGTTTATCTGGAGGTGGAGCAGTCTATCATGATTTAGGAAATATTAACTATACATTCATCACCACCAGGGGCGATGACAATATTAATAATTTCGAAAAATTTACTAGACCTGTTATCCAAACTTTAAAGAATTTAGGTGCTCCTGCAGAGTTTGCTGGAAGGAATGACATCACTATTGACGGAAAAAAGTTTTCAGGTAATGCCCAATATTCATTTAGAAATAAACTTCTTCATCACGGCACTATTTTATTTGATTCTGATCTATCAGTAGTACAAGAGGCATTAAATGTTAAAGCAGATAAAATTCAGTCAAAGGGTATTAAATCTGTTAGGAGTCGTGTTACTAATATTAAACCTTACCTTGATAATTCTATTACTTTAGAAGAGTTTCAAAATCTTTTAATTAAAACTATGTTTTCTAATGTAGCCAAGCTGACTAAAGTGTATAATATGACTGATAAAGATTTAGAAGAAGTAAATAAACTCATGAATAGTCGATATATAAAATGGGAATGGAATTTCGGAGAATCTCCTGACTTTAATTTACAAAAGTCTAAGAGATACCAAGGAGGAAATATTGATATTCGTATGGATGTTAAAGATGGTATTATAAAAAATTGTAAAATCTTTGGAGATTTTTTTGGACAAGATGATATAAAAGAGCTTTCTAATCTTTTAGTTGAAAATAAGTTTGAAGAATCCTCTGTTTTAGATACAATTAATAATATAGATTTCTCAAAGTATTTTCATAATATAAATAAAGAAGATTTTATTGATTGTTTATTTTATTAAAAAAGCCTGTTCTCGTTTAAACGAGAACAGCTTTTTCATATTGTAGGGATTATGCGACGTAAACATCGCAGGTTAAGGTTGAGGTTTAGGTTAAAATCAAGAGCAAGATCCTTCGTGTTCACTCAGGATGACATTTTCGGGGACTTTTCTTCTCGCCCTGTCATCCTGAGTGTATACGAAGGATCTGTATCTTAGGGTTTAGGGTTTGTTTTTAGGGTCAAGTGAAAGATCCTTCGCATACGCTCAGGATGACATTTTTGGGGGCTTTTCTTCTCTCTCTATCATCCTGAGTGTATACGAAGGATCTGTGTTTTCATGTTTTAACCTTATCCTCAACCTCAACCTGCGTCGGTACGACGCATCTTCCCTATTATCTATCCCTATTGCTTATTTTATTCCAAAAAACTTTTTTGCATTTTCTGTGGTCTTTAATCCTACTTCTTCAATGTCTATTCCTTTTATCTCTGCAATTTTTTCTGCAACGTATTTTACATATGCTGGTTCGTTTCTTTTTCCTCTATTCGGTTCTGGGGTTAAATATGGTGAATCTGTTTCTATAAATAAATGCTCTAAGGGAATACTGTTTACTACTTCCACAGCCTTCCTGGCATTTTTATATGTCACTGGCCCTGCTATGGATATATATGCCCCTAGTTTAACATATTGCCTAGATAGCTCTGCACTTCCTGAATAACAGTGAAGTACTACCCCTGTATTAAAAGCCTTCTCATCCTTTAATATATTAAATACCTCTTCATCAGCATCACGACTATGAATTATTATAGGAAGTTTAACTTCATGTGCCAACTGAATCTGTCTTCTAAACCATTCTCTTTGTAAATCCCGTGGGGAATTATCATAGTAAAAGTCTAGCCCTATCTCTCCTATTGCTAACACCTTGTCTTTTCGTGTAAGCCCTTTTAAAAGCTCCAAAGTTATATCATCCATATCCTTAACATCATGGGGATGAACTCCCACCGCTGCATAAACCATATCATACTGAGCAGCCAACTCCACTGCCTTTACAGAAGTCTCAAAGTCTGCCCCTGGATTCATTATATACTTAATCCCATTATCCTTAGCATTTTTAAGAACAGTTTCTCTGTCCTTATGAAATCTACTCCCATCAAGATGGGCATGGGAATCAAAAAACATATTGTTACCTCCCTTAACTTACCGTTGCACCACTTTCTATATCAGCTGTCAATAATACTAGCTTTTCTCCATGCTCTGCAGACAATAACATACCATTAGAATCTTCACCACGTAGTTTTACAGGCTTAAGATTAGTCACTACTACTACTTTCTTCCCTACAAGCTCCTCAGGTTTATAATATTTAGCTATACCAGATACTATTTGCCTTGTCTCTGGTCCTATCTTAACTTGAAATACTAAGAGTTTATCTGCCTTAGGATGCTTTTTACATTCTATAACTTCTCCAACTCTTAAATCTAGCTTATCAAAATCATCTATAGTTATTTCTGGTTTTAACTCTAATTTTTCTTCTTTAGGCTCTAGTGACGCAGCCAATGCTTCAAGCTCTTTAGCTACATCTATTCTAGGGAATATAGGATCTTGCCTTTTTACTTTAACACCACTTGGAAGTTTTCCAAAAGTAAAGGTATCTTCCCACTCAGTACCTTGTCCATTATCTATACCTAACTGAGTCCAAATTTTCTTTGAGGTAGAAGGCATAAATGGTTGTATAAGAACAGATACAATTCTAATAGAATCAGAAAGATTATACAACACTGTATCAAGCCTATCCTTATTTTCCTCATTCTTTGCTAAAATCCAAGGTGTAGTTTCATCTATATATTTATTTGTTCTTCTTACAAGTTTCCATATCTCTTCAAGAGCGTTACTATAATCCATTTTGTTCATCTTTTCTTCAACCTTTGCTCCTACAGATATAGCTATCTCTTTTAAATTCTGATCAAAATCTCCCTCTTGTTTTGAAGAAGGCATTATTCCGCCATTGTATTTATCTACCATGGCTACTGTACGACTAACTAAATTTCCTAAATCATTGGCAAGATCAGAATTTATACGATTTAATAATACTTCATTAGTAAATACTCCATCTTGTCCAAAAGAATATTCTCTAAGAAGAAAATATTTAAGTGCATCCACACCATATTTTTCTGCAAGAATCATTGGATCTACTACATTTCCCTTTGACTTGGACATCTTTCCACCTTCGAGTAGAATCCAACCATGGCCAAATACTTTCTTAGGTAGAGGTTCTTCTAAAGCCATAAGCATTGCAGGCCAAATAATTGTATGAAATCTTACAATTTCTTTTCCTACCAAGTGCACATCAGCTGGCCAATATTTTTTATAGTCTCCTTCTGTTTCCTCAGGGAAGCCTAAGGCAGTAGCGTAATTTGACAAAGCATCTAGCCACACATATATAACATGCTTTTCGTCTATAGGTACTTTAATTCCCCAGTCAAAGCTGGTTCTTGATATACATAAATCTTCTAAACCAGGCTTCAAAAAATTATTCACCATTTCATTTTTCCTTGAAACAGGCTCTATAAACTCAGGATTTTCTTCAAAATGTTTTAATAAAGCATCTTGATATTTTGAAAGCTTAAAGAAGTATGCCTCTTCCTTGGTAAGCTCTACAGGTCTACCACAATCAGGACAATTTCCATCTACAGCTTGAGTCTCTGTCCAAAATGCCTCACAAGGGGTACAATACCAACCCTTATATTCTCCCTTATAAATATCTCCCTTATCATAAAGTTTTTGAAAAATCTGCTGAACTCTTCTTTGATGATAGTCATCTGTTGTCCTTATAAAAATATCATAGGAAATCTCCATAGTCTCCCAAAGTTTCTTTATTCCTTCAACAATTCCATCAATATACTCCTTTGGTTCCATACCCTTTTCTTGGGCAGCTCTTTGAAGTTTCTGACCATGTTCGTCTGTACCTGTTAGAAACTTTACGTCATACCCTGTAAGCCTCTTAAATCTCGCCATGGCATCAGCTGCCACTGTACAATAGGTGTGTCCTATATGTAGGTTAGAGCTTGGGTAATAAATAGGTGTTGTGATATAAAAAGTACCTTTATTCATTTGTTTTTCCTCCTTTTTTTTAACGATAGTTTAACCATTGTTTAACCATTGTTTAACGATAGTTTAATCAAAAAACCCCATCCCTCTTAAAAGAAAGGGACGAGGTTATACTCGTGTTACCACCCTAGTTCATAATTATCTCACGACAATCATCTTGGTAAGTGATCTAAATCACCTTGCAATTATAACGGTTGCAATGCCGGCATAACCTTAGTATTTCCTCGGCTATACAGTTCAGGGGCCATCTTCAGTATAAGTTTTGTGCCAGCTCTCACCTACTCTGGCTCTCTTTGACAAATCCTTATACTTACTCTTCCCATCATTACTTTTATTTAGTATACACTTCTACTTTATATAATTATACATAAATTGTCAACTCTAGTATTTAAAATATATAATTGCATACTGCTACTGAAGCTAGAACTGCTGCTATATGGGAAACTAAGCCTGCTAGAAGAGTATGGCGACTGTTTTTAACAGATATTGCACCAAAATATACAGCCATAGTGTAAAATATAGTTTCAGCCGAACCCATCATGGTGGACGCTACTCTACCTACAAAGGAATCAGGACCATAACTTTTAATTATATCCTCTACCATTCCCAGTGCCCCACTGCCTGATATTGGTCTCATTATTGCTAAGGGGAGAACTTCTTCTGGGATTCCCATTAATTTAGTTACTGGTGAAATAATCTTAGTAAACAATTCTAACGCTCCAGAGCCTTTAAAAATTCCTATAGCAAGAAAAATGGCAATTAAGTAAGGCATAATTTTCAAAGCTGTTTTAAATCCTTCAGAAGCCCCATCAACAAAAGCCTCGTAAATATTCACTTTTTTTATTACTCCATGAATCAAAATTACTGTTATCATTGTGGGAATCATCATTATGGATATTATATTTATAAATCCCAACATTCTAAAACCTCTTTTCAAAGAATTTACAAGCTGTTATACCTACTATAGTAGATACCATAGTAGCTATTAGTGAAGTGCCTATAATTTCTGTAGGATTTATAGAACCTGCATCAGCTCTTATTTTTAAAACTGTAAGAGGTATTAATTGAACCGAGGACATATTTATCACTAAAAACATACACATGGCATTTGTAGCTCTTTCCTTTTGAATATTTATACTTTGTAGTTCCTCCATTGCCTTTAGTCCTAGTGCTGTAGCAGAGTTCCCTGCTCCAAACATATTTGCTACCATATTCATAATTATTGAACTTATGGCAGGATGATTTTTAGGTATCTCTGGAAACAATAGTCTAATAAATGGGCTCATTAATCTTCCGAGTTGTTTTATAAGCCCTGATCTTTCAGCTATTTTCATAAGGCCCAGCCATACAGCCATTATACCCGTAAGTCCAATAGCAAAAGTCACTGCCTCTTGAGTGTTTTGTATAACAACATTATTTATTATTTCAGTTTTCTGGGTTATGACTGATGTACCTATTCCCACAAGAATCATAAATACCCATATTTTATTCATCATAAAATTTCCCCCTAAAGTTAGTTCTAGGAAATTATATGAAAAAGACATAAGTATATGATTGAAATAGGAGTTTATTATAAAAAATGAACCCTTACTGCTTAAACAGTGTGAGTTCATTTTTTAATATGATAAAGCTGTAGATTTTTTTACTGATATATTCTTATCTTTTATAGAAATTGGTATGGTTATATTCACATTAAAGGTATCTATATTATCTTCAATCTCAAACATTCCATCATATTTATTTACAATCTGACTTATATTATATAATCCAAAACCATGATCACCCTTATCTTGTTCCTTAGTTGTAAACTTTTCCTTAAGACTGCTTAAATCTACCTTAATATCATTCCTTTTTGAGTTTTCTATTTTTATAATTAAATAAGTTCCCTTTTGATATATTAGCAAATCAATATACCTATCTTGTACTTGGGTACAAGCTTCAATTGCATTATCTACAAGATTACCTAGTATAATTGAAATATCCAGAACATCTAGTCCTATATTTTCTGGTAAATCAACAATGGTTTCAAAATTAATATTTTCCACCCTAGCTTTTATTAGTTTCATATTTAATAGAGCAGTAACCGTAGGATTTCCTGTGCTTAATAGTACATCATATTCAGCTACTTCATTTGTAAATCTTTTTACATATCCTAAAGCTTCTTTATTTTTTTCTAGCATTAATAGACCATAGATACAGCCAATATGATTCTTAAAATCATGTCTTTGTGCACGAATTGAATTCATTGCTTCTTCCATATTATTCATATAAAACAATTGCTTTTTATAAGCTTCTTCTTTTTCTTTCCATTCCACTTCTCTTTGAGCGTAATCAACTATTTTCCATAGAATTCTAGATATTAAAACTGTAAGTACAATAACACTTATAGCTATTACAAAAATAAATACTCTTTCATATCCTTTTAATATAAATGTATACTTATAAAATATAAATGTGTAAACCAATACTATCATATTAATAACACTTAAAAGTAATATAGAATATCTATTTTCTTTTTTAAAAATAAATGTAAAATAATCTTTTTTCGATTTTTTAAGTTTTCGAAAAGCACATATAACCATTGTTAAATAGAAAGATTTTGAAAATATAGCTCCGATCACATTGTATACATGATTTTGAAAAAGCACAGCCGGGGATTCACCAGTAAGTAATAAAATAAAAGCAGAAACTATAACTTCACTAAAAGTCATTAAAACTAAACCTAGCATTAATGAAGTATAAATACTCAAAATACTAGTCTGTAAAACTAGATTAAAGAGTATGGCAGTTATAGGAATCTTAATTATAAAACCTAAGAAGTTAGTAGTACCTAGGTAAGTATTCACAAACACATTAATCAGTGTTTCTAATATTATTATTACCACAAGTTTTTCCTTGCTTATATTTTTTCTGCCAGTCATTTCCCATGCTAAGTATAATAGTAGAATAACATCAATAAAATTAAACGCTAGTTCTGAAAAATAGTTCATATATTATATCCTCCTAGCTTCTTACATAAATATTCCCATTATATATAGATTATCTCAAAATCTTAATAAAAGTCAATTAAAAAAGATTTTGTTAAGTTAAAAGGACTATCAGCAATTAGCCAATAGTCCCATTATTATATATTAAAATTTATTATTTTGCGGACTCAAGAGCATTTTTAACTGCATCCATAATACCGTTACTTGTAAAAGTTGCTCCCGATACTACATCTACACTAGTAGAGTTTTTCTCTACTATAGCTACTGGTATTTGTTCTAATGCTGGTTCAGCTACTCCTACACTTTCTTCTTGCTCTACAACATCAACCTTTGCTATTTTTCCATCTACAACCTCTACTGCTACTTTAAGATGGTGCATTCCTTCTGCTTCGCCTTCATAAACTCCATCTGTATACACTACTTCTTCAGCAACAGGTCCTGCTTCTAAAGCATTTTTAACTGCGTCCATGATACCATTACTTGTAAAAGTTGCTCCAGAAACTACATCTACATTAGTAGAGTTATTTTCAACAATAGCTACTGGTATTTGTTCTAATGCTGGTTCAGCTACTCCTACACTTTCTTCTTGCTCTACAACATCAACCTTTGCTACTTTTCCATCTACAACCTCTACTGCCACTTTAAGAAGATGCATTCCTTCTGCTTCACCTTGGTAAACTCCATCTTCGTAGACTACCTCTTCAGCAGGCTCCTCTGATTCTTCTGGTGTAGACTCTGGTTCATTTGACTCAACATTAGTTTTTTCATCGTCAGTAGCTACATCTGTAGCACCGCCACCACATCCTACTAAAGCTGTTACTAATAGCAGTAATATTAAAGTTAATGATATTATTTTTTTCATTGTTTTCTCCTTTCATTTCTCATCACATTAGATAGTATAGATTTTAAAACCCTAACCCATTTTTTTAAAATGGTTCAGGTGGAGCCTGGCTCCACCTGAAAGGGGAATTATCTTAAAAGCCTATTGCTTAAGCTAATTCTGCATTTAATAATTCAAAAACCTTTTTAGTAACTTCAGCTGCTACAGCCGCACAACGACTCTTTCTTTCATGACTTCCATACTCGAATCCAGTTTCTTCCATAAATTTACCAACAGACTCTTGACATAGTACCGAATCAGCTACTGTTTGAGTAAGATCAAGACCTTCTGGTTGATAATTTGGAAAAGTTTCTTTCTTATACCATTTTGATAGTTCTGCAACTAGTTTATTAGTTGTTTTAGCATCACATACAGTTCCTATACAAGCTGCCCCTGCTGCTATAGTACCACAAAGAGTAGCTTGACCAAATCCTCCAGCATAACTAATAAATGCTTCTGGTGGAATTTGATTAAATGGATATCCTACTTCGTCTGACATCGTGCCGAAGAACCCTTCGGAAACACCGATGCCTCATCCACCTTTTTCTTTGTACGCATTAAAGGCTCTTTCAGCAGCCTTATCTGCATCTATCTTTGTATATGGAAATGGCCATTCAGGTTTTTCAGGTGTTTCTACTGACGCTGTAGTTGGTGCACATCCTGATAATACAGATCCTAAAGTTCCTATAACTGTTACTCCAGCAACTGTAGTTCCTACACCTTTAAGAAAATCTTTTCTTGAAATTTGTTTTTCTTGCATATATATACCTCCCCTTAATGATTTAGTAGTATTATTTATCTTGTTAATATCTTATCATTTTTTAAGGGGACGCTGTCATACGCATTTTTAATGCAGTATAACTACTTGTTATATCACTCTAATTACATAAATGAATTTAAGTATCTAAACTGCATTTAAGATTATTTATTTCACTACGTTGAATCTAAAATAATCAAATTTTTTTTAACACCTCTACTTTAATCAGCTTTTTTATAGTTACCTAGTATTTTAAAGTATTGGCAATCTTTTTTTATTTCGTTAATTGTATGTAAAACTTCATCATCTTCTAAATTACCTTCAAAATCTACATAGAAAAAATATTCCCAGGGTTTATCTGGTATTGGTCTTGATTCTATTTTTAACATATTTATATTATTTTTAGCAAAATGTTTCAATGCCTTATAAAGACTTCCTGCGGTATGCTTTGTTGTAATAACTACACTTATCTTGTTAGAATCATCCTTGATTTCCAATTTCTTTCCTAATATTATGAATCTCGTTGTATTAGTAGTGTTAGTATTGATAGATTCTTGTAGTATATTCAACCCATATAGTTGTGCTGCTCTTTTACTGGCTATGGCCGCTTTGGATCTATCTTGACTTTTCATTACCAACTCTGCACTTTTTGCGGTATTATAGTATGTTATTAATTGCCATGATGGATATTCTTTTAAAAAATTTTTTGATTGTTCAAAACCTTGAGGGTGAGAGTAAACTACTTCTATATCCTCTAGAGATGCTTCTGTCAAAGCTAAAAGATGCTGTTCAACCCTTAGACATACTTCGCCTACAATATAAGCATCATGTTGATTAAGTAGGTCATATACTTGGCTAATCCCACCAGTTGAAGAATTTTCCACGGGAAGTATTCCATAGTCTATCTTTTCATCCCTTATAGCATAAAATATATCTTCAAATTCTGTTACAGCAATGGTTTCTACATCTTCATTAAAATATAACATTAGAGCTTCTTCACTAAAAGAACCGGAAACTCCCTGAAAGCCCACTTTAAGCTTTTTCATGTATTTGTCCTCCTTGTAAGATGTCTTGTAGATTCAACATATATTCTTCTACGTAATAAATCTAATTTCGGTAATTTTTTACTTAACAAACTCTAATATGCCCATAGCTGCCATAGCCTCTACCACTGGTACAGCTCTAGCTACAATGCATGGATCATGCCGTCCTTTTGTTGTTATTTCTACATCTTCTTTAGTTGCAAAATCAATAGTTTTTTGCACTTTGCTTATGGAAGGAGTAGGTTTAAAGCCTACTTTAAAGACTAAGGGCATTCCATTACTTATACCACCTAATATGCCTCCATTATTATTTGTATAGGTTTTAGCAATATTATTGTCCATATAAAACTGGTCATTCGCCTCTGAACCACTCATATACCCCATTTGAAAACCAGCTCCAAATTCTACAGCCTTTACTGCTGGAATAGAAAACAAAAGATGAGCAAGGTTACTTTCAAGAGAATCAAAAAAAGGGTTTCCTAATCCTATAGGCAAATTAACTATGGCAGTCTCAACCATTCCTCCTATGGAATCTCCTTGGGAGCTAGCTTTAAGTATTAGGTTTTTCATATCTTCTCCCTTTTTGGCATCTAAAACAGGAAATTCTTTTTCACTTAAAGCTCTAAGAGTATTCTCATCTATATTTACTTTATCTAATGGGGTGTCACATATATTACCAATTTGAGAAATATGTGCTCCTATAACAATTCCTTTTTCTTTAAGCAATTGTTTTGCTACTGCACCTGCAAATACAATGGGTGCTGTTAATCTCCCAGAGAAATGTCCTCCACCTCGATAATCGTGAAAACTGTTATATTTTACGTGAGCAGTATAGTCTGCATGACCTGGTCTTATCTTGTTTTTTATTGATTCATAATCCTTAGAATGCTGATTTTTATTTTGTATAAATATACATAAGGGCGCTCCAGTTGTTTTATTTTTAAAATATCCTGATAATATCTTAAACTCATCTAATTCTTTTCTAGGAGTTTCTAAGGCCGTTTTTCCTGGTCGTCTTCTTGACATTTCCCTATTTATTTTTTCTAAATCTAATTTTACACCTGAAGGAAGTCCATCTATTACAATCCCTAAACCTTCACCGTGGGATTCTCCAAAAATTGAATATTTTATATTTTTACCCCATACTCCACTCATGAAATTTCCCTCCTAACATCTTAAAATCTTGGAAAAATCCTGGGTAAGACTTACTTACAGCATGACTATTAGTTATTATTACTGGCTCCTTACACCTTATAGATGCTATAGCCATTGCCATAGCTATACGATGGTCATCCCAACTGTCTACAATACCTCCAGTTAGGATTTCTTTTCCGTATATTACTAGACCATCCTCTTTCTCTATAACATGTCCTCCTAGCTTATTCAATTCAGTAGTTACCGCCTTTAATCTATCTGATTCCTTTATTCTCAATCTGCCTGCATTTATTATTTTTGTTTCTCCATCACTTAAAGCTGCCAATACTGCTAGTATGGGTACAATATCAGGGCATTGAGCTGCATCTATAGTTATTCCATGGGTTTTAGATGCCTTTACTTTCACACTGTCTTCTTGTACTACTATATTTCCGCCCATTTTTTTTATTATGTCTACAATAACTTTATCTCCTTGGAAGGATTGCTCGTTTATATCCAAGCATTCAATTTCTCCTGCTAATGTTCCTGCCACCAGCCAGAAGGCTGCTTGAGAGTAATCTCCTTCAACTCTATAATCACTGGCACTATATTTTTGATTGCCCTTTATATGAAAGATTCTATAGTCTTCATTTTGTATCTCCACGCCAAATCTTTTTAATATATCTAATGTCAAATCCACATACCCCTTAGATTCTAAAGGAGATGTGATTATTATTTTTGAATCTCCATTTAGTAATGGAAGAGCAAACATCAACCCTGTTATAAATTGAGAGCTTACATCTCCAGTTATCTCAAATTCTCCAGGTTTAAGTTTTCCTTGAACTTTTAGGGGTAACTCGTTTGGGTACTCATAATTAATATTTTGTTGATCAAATATTTTAAAATATGCATCTAATGGACGAGTTTTTAATTTGCCTCTCCCTTCAAACACAAGATCTTCACCCGTAAGCAGGGCTAAAGGTATTAAAAATCTTAATGTAGATCCAGACTCAATACAGTTGATTTTATTAGTTAATACTCTTAATTCATCCGCCCCTTTTATTACCAATGACTCTCCTTCAATGCTCATGCTTATGCCTAAAGCTTCCATAGCTTTAGATGTAGCTAAAATATCATCAGAATTAAGTATATTATCTATTTTACTACTTCCTTTAGCTAATCCGGCAGCTATCACTGCTCTGTGACTAAGACTTTTAGATGGCGGTATATGTATTGCACCTTTTAACTCTGATGGTGTAATTTTTATATTTTCCATTTTATTGCCTCCTTTAGTTTTGTACTTCTTCATCATGCCAGGTTACTCTATATCCTGTTTTTACTAATATATCCATAGCTGATTTTTGTTCATCAGCTTTTGAAAATCCCATTCTTAATGCTCCATTTTTATCTTCTCTAGCATGTACTATCTCTATTTCTTTAATATTAATTTTATTTTGTCCTAGTATCTGAGTTACTTTGCCTAGTGTCCCTGGTATATCTGCAACATCTAAATATATTTCAAAAAGAACTGGAATTGCATCTTTCATACGTTTAGGTATACTATCCCTAGTTTCTTTTGCTTTGGATAGCTCACTTAATATATTCACCCGATCTTTTCTTATTAAACTTTCCTTAAAATCTTTCATAATATGTTCTAATTCCTCAATCCCTTTAACAACCTCTTCCCTATTCATAAGTAGAATATCTTTCCACATACTAGGATTTCCAGATGCTATTCTAGTGGTATCTCTTAAACCTCCCCCTGCATAGGGTAGAAATGAAGAATTGTTATTTCTGCCAATTAAATTCACCAGCATACCTGCCATAACATGAGGTATATGGCTTATTAATGCTACAATATGATCGTGTTCATCTGCACTCGTTATAACTGGGAATGCCCCTAGACTTTCAATAAAATCTTTAACCTTTTCTACCGTATCAGAAGTAGTTTTCTCTGTAGGAGTAAGAAAGTAGAACGCATTTTCTAGTAAAAAAGGTGATGCAGCTCCCATTCCACTTTTTTCTGACCCAGACATAGGATGCCCACCTAAAAATTGTATATTTTCCGGAAGATATTTTTGGAATAAGTTAATAGCATGTTTCTTAACACTACCTACGTCAGTGATAATTGCATTAGCTTTTAAATGAGGTGTGATTTTTTTTAGTACTTCTTCATAATAGCCCATAGGAACTGCAAGTATTACTAAGTCAGACCCACCTACTGCCTCTTCAAGACTTATAGTATATTCATCAATAGCACCTACCATTTTGGCCATTTCAAGGGAAGATAATGATACATCTTGTCCTATAGTTTTCCCATTATATCCTGAGTTTTTTAATTTCATGGCTATTGAACCACCAATTAAACCCATACCTAAGATTGTTATTTGCTCAAAGTCACTCATAACATTTCGCTCCCTATATATTTTTTACAATTCTTATTGTATATTTATACATGCACTTTAATTATCTTAGTAGTTTTAATCCTAATCATACTCTAGTGAAAAAATGAAGTCAATATTTTTTTAAAATTGTGATATAATAAACTTGATATAAAAATTTTTAGTAATAAATAAAATTTTTTCTGTTGACAGATTTAATAATAACTCATATAATGACTATTAAAATAATAAACACGTAGGTGATGGATATGTTAAACCAAAATTCTAAACAAATTAAAGATCAATTAAGTTCATTAGGTTATTTTACTTATTTTAGCTGGGGCTATTTCTTTTTTAGCGCTAGTTATTTTGCATTCAAAAAAATCGAATACTTAATTAATCTTGATTTGATAAGAAAACCCTTTAATCCATCTCTATATGGATTGGTATAAGTTTCTATAAGTATATGATACCTAAGGAGTCTCTTTTCAGAGGCTCCTTTTTTAAAACCATTTTTCAAAAAATAAAAGGAGGCGTTTGCCATGGTAGTTGTAATGAAGCCAAGAACATCTGTTGAAATTATTGAAAAATTATCAAAAAAGTTAGAAAGTTTGGGTTGTAGTGTCCATAAAACTCAAGGACATGACTATTGTATTCTAGGGCTTGTTGGAGATACAAGTAGAATAGACCCTAGTCAGATTGAAGCCAATGATTATGTAGATAGGTTATTAAGGGTTCAACACCCCTTTAAACTGGCTGGTAGAACCTTTCACCCTGAAAATACAGTAATTGATGTATTAGGTCATAAAATTGGAGATGGAAATCTTACTGTTATGGCTGGGCCTTGTGCAGTTGAAAGTGAAGAACAACTTCTTACTATTGCTCATGCTGTTAAAGAACAAGGAGCCCATATTCTTAGAGGAGGAGCTTTTAAGCCTAGGACTTCGCCTTATAGTTTCCAAGGACTTGAGGAAGAGGGTTTAAAGCTTTTGAAAAAGGCTAGAGAAATTACAGGTATGCCTGTTGTCACAGAGGTTATTTGTTTAGAAACCTTTGATATTGTTGAAGCTTATGCTGATATTGTTCAAATTGGTGCTAGGAATATGCAAAATTTTGCCTTGTTGAAAAAAGCAGGTAAGAGTAAAACTCCTGTTCTTTTAAAAAGAGGCATGTCTGCAACTATGGAGGAATGGCTTATGGCAGCTGAATATATAATGTCTGAAGGCAATCCTAATGTAATATTATGTGAAAGAGGTATTAGAACCTTTGAAAAATACACAAGAAACACCTTAGACTTAAGTGCTGTTCCTATGGTAAAGGAATTAAGCCATTTGCCTATTATTGTAGATCCTAGCCATGCTACTGGAAAATGGAGTATGGTAGAGCCTTTATCTAAGGCAGCTGTAGCTGTTGGAGTAGATGGTCTTATAATAGAGGTGCATCATCAACCAGAACTAGCTGTATCCGATGGTGCCCAATCATTAAAGCCAGAAAAGTTTGCTCACCTTATGGATTCTGTTAAAAAAATTGCTCAAATAAATTCTATATAGGGACAGATATTAGGGAAAGTGCGACGTAAACGTCGCAGGTTAAGGTTGAGGTTGAGGTTGAGGTTGAGGTTTAGGTTAAAAGATTAAAACCAGTTGTAGGGGCGACCTGTGGTCGCCTCGGTTGAATGTTAAAACCAAGGCGACCACAGGTCGCCCCTACAGGATATGTTTATGAATATCCGTTCCATGTGTCAAACCGGTTTTTGATCTTGGTTTTAACCTTATCCTTAACCTCAACCTGCGTCGGTACGTCGCATCTTCCCTACAACATGTAACAACTTAAAATATGTATTATAAAATTTCTTATTTCTGTACAGAATAAATACTAAACTATAGAATAGGTGATGGATATGTTAAACATAACTTCTAAACAAATTAAAGATCAATTAAATTCATTCGTTTATTTTACTTACTTTAGCTGGAGCTATTTCTTTTTTAGCGCTAGTTATTTTGCATTCAAAAAAATCGAATACTCAATTAATCTTGATTTGATAAGAAAACCCTTTAATCCATCTCTATATGGATTGGTATAAGTTTCTATAAGTATATGATACCTAAGGAGTCTCTTTTCAGAGGCTCCTTTTTTAAAAAAATAAGAGGAGGCGTTTGCCATGGTAGTTGTAATGAGAATCGGAACACCTAAAGATATTATTGATAAATTGGAAAAGAAATATGAAAGTCTAGGATGTAGTGTACACAGGTCCCAAGGCCATAATTACTGCTTATTAGGTCTTGTGGGAGACACAAGTAAGATTGATCCTAGTCAGATTGAAGCCAATGATTATGTAGATAGGTTATTAAGGGTTCAACACCC
>SWCH01003005.1_pt2 | contig 36067 bp, 30 predicted proteins | sample 4690051 | NCBI WGS metagenome assembly SWCH01 (sample SAMN10267282, study PRJNA491770) | bioreactor metagenome | isolation source: DHS bioreactor inoculated with | place: Japan: off Shimokita Peninsula | reverse complement strand
GCAGGCCCAATTCGACGGCGAGCGCAGCGCCTTTGACGCCGAGCTCGCCGAGTTGCGGGCCCAGGCACAGGCCGGCGCCGACGCTCTGCTTGCTGAAGCCCAGGCCCAGCTCGATGAGAAAGCCGCGATGGCCGCCGAACTCGTCGAGCGCACCGAAGCAGAGATGGCGAAGCTTCGCGAAAGCGCCGAAGCGGAGGTGGTGGCGATCAAGAAGCAGCGCGCCGAAGAAATCGAGAAGGAACTCGCGCAGCTTCGAGCCGGAGCCGAGGTGGCTATCACCACCATGGAACATAGGAGCCGTGCCGACCTGGCCGCCGCCCAGGCCCGCGCCGACGAACTCGAAGCCAAGGCGCGAGCCACCGTCGAAGCCGCCGGAGTCGAGGCCACCAACATCCGGATACAGGCCCAGGAATCCGCCGATCGTCTCCTCAGAGGCGTGCGTGCAGAGGTGACCGCCCAGGAGGAGCGGGCCCAGCGACGCCTGGAAGAGGCCGAGGCCGGCGCCCGGACGATTCGCGAGCGTGCCTTGGCTGATCTCGAAGACCTGCAGCATGAGGCCTATGACGCTGCCTTGGCCTCCCGCGAGGAAGCCGTTGCTGTACTGGCCCAAGCGCGCAAGGACGCGGATGCCGTCCGAGCCGAGGCACGAACCGCCTCGGAGCGTGCTCGAGCCGAAGTGGCCACTTTGGCCAAGCGCCGAGAAGAGATCACTGCTCAGATTCGACAACTCTCCGGTGCATTGAACACTATGGACCGAACACCGGCCGCCAACCGATCCTCACACGGAATGGAAGAACACAGATGATTCAGATTCCTGGTTTCCGCACGGTGCTGCGGGGCTATGACCCCACTGAGGTTGATCGTGCAATCGGCGATTTGTGCAAGGCTCGCGATCAAGCGCGTGCTGAGGCGGCCGACGCCGCACTGTCCCTGAACAAGGCTCAGGCGGCCATCGCTCAGCTGGAGGAACAGCTCTCCGGCTATCGGGCGCGGTTGGCGAAGCTGGAGTCGGCCAAAGAAGAGACCCCTGCCTTCTCCGACATCGGCGCGCGGATCGGTCGCATGCTGGCGCTCGCCGAGGATGAGGCCAACGAGTTGCGTCAGCGTGCCCAGGCCGAGGCCGACCGCGTGACGAATGAAGCGGTTGCCGAAGCCGACCAGATGACCGGCAATGCGGATCGGCATTCCCGCGACGTCATCAGCAAGGCCGACACCGAGGCAGCCCGCATTCTGGAGGCTGCCAAGCGCCAGGCCGACGAGATCGTCGACTACGCCGACCGTGAAGCCGTCGCTCGTCGCGAAGAGGCCGAGGCCGTCTACGAAGCGCACCGGGCCCGCGCCGCGGCAGCCGCCGCTGAGTTCGAGCAGAACCTGGCCGAGCGCCGCGACAAGGCCAATGCGGAGTTCGAAACTCAGAGCGCCAGCCACGAGCAGGCGATCAGCAAGCTGCGCGAGCGTCACGACAACTTGGAGTTGGAGGCCGAGCAGTTGCTCTCCGGCGCCAAGGAACAGGCCGAGTTGACCATGAAGGCGGCCCGAGAAGAGGCGATCCAGCATGTTGCTTCGGCCCGGGCGACCGCAGTGAAGATTCGTCGCGAATCGGAGCGGGAGTTGGAGGCGGCGGTGGCCCGCCGGGATTCCATCAACGCTCAACTGGCGAACCTTCGTCAGATGCTGGCAACCCTGGACAACACCAACTCGACGCTGGCGGACCGGCTCGCTGAACTCAAGAACGGTGACGGCGAAGGCGAGGAAGTCAGCACCGACGACACCGACGCCATCGTCGAGGCCGCAGCCGAGGATTCTGAGGTGGTCGACGTCGAGCAGGCCGCCGAGGACGCGGAAGCCGCCGACGGGGAATCGAACTTGGAGCAGACCGAAATCATCGAGGTGGACCAGTCATCGCGCAAGAAGGTGTCTTCGCGAGGGCACCAGTGAGGCATCGCTATTTGGGCAACTCGGGGCTCAAAGTCTCCGAGATCTGCTTCGGGAACTGGCTTACCCATGGTTCTCAGATCGAAAACGAGACGGCGATCAGTTGCGTCCGTACGGCGCTGGACGTCGGCATCACCAGCTTCGACACCGCCGATGTCTACGCCAACACGATCGCCGAGAAAGTGCTGGGCACCGCGCTGAAAGGCCAGCGGCGCGAGTCCTTGGAGATCTTCACCAAGGTGTACTGGCCCACCGGTCCGCAGGGACCCAACGACTGTGGCCTGTCGCGCAAACACATCATGGAGTCGATCAACGGGTCGCTGAAGCGGCTCAAGACCGACTATGTCGACTTGTACCAGGCTCATCGCTACGACCATGAGACACCCCTGGAAGAGACCATGCAGGCTTTCGCCGATGTGGTTCGCCAGGGCAAGGCGCTCTACATCGGTGTCTCGGAGTGGGACGCCGCGCAGATCCGCGAAGCTCACAAGCTGGCCTCCCAACTGGGATTCCAGTTGGTGTCCAATCAGCCGCAGTACTCGATGCTGTGGCGCGTGATCGAGGAATGGGTGGTTCCCACCTCGGCAGAGCTAGGCGTGTCCCAGGTGTGCTGGTCACCCGTGGCTCAGGGGGTGCTTACCGGCAAATACCTGCCCGGCCAGCCGCTGCCGGCCAACAGCCGTGCCACCGACTCCAAGGGTGGCGCCGCCATGATCAAGCGGCTGATGGACGACGAGGTGCTGACGGCGGTGCAGCGGCTCGTGCCGCTGGCCGAGGAACTCGACCTGACTATGGCTCAGCTCGCCGTGGCGTGGGTGCTGCAGAATCCGAACGTGGCCACCGCCATCATCGGTGCGTCCAAGCCCAAACAGGTGGTGGAGAATGCCGCGGCCTCCGGAGTGCAACTCCCGGCCGACGTCATGCGCCGCATCGACGAGAGTCTCGGCGATGTCGTCGTCCGCAACCCCATGCTCACGGCGCAGCGCTCCCCGCAGCAACGCCCCTGCTGACCTGCGACCCTGCGCTCGAAAGCGGTCTTTGCGCCCGTAATTTCGAGCGCAAAGAACAGGAAACGAGCGCAGAGTACTCAGGCGTCGCGGCGGTAACGCTGCACGAAGTTGCGCAGTACCAGGTGCTGCTGGCCGGTCACGCCGGAGTCATGCGCCATCGCGACCAAAGTGTCGAGCTCCTCGGGTGCGAAGTAGCCGGCGTGTTGGTAGATCCGCATGCGGGCGGCCAAATCGGCCACATCCAACTCCGGATGGAACTGGGTCACATAGACATTGCGTCCCACGCGATACATCTGCACCGGGCAGGCTAGGCCGACCGCGAGCATCGTCACAGTGGAGGGCAGCTGTGAGCAGGCTTCCTTGTGACCGACGAAAGCTTCGAAATTCTGTTCCACTCCGGCCAGGATCGGATCGGCCAATCCGTCGCGGGTGAGCGTGATTCGGGTAGCGCCGACCGGTTCGGCGAACTCACGGTTCACCGTCCCGCCAAGGTGAGCGGTCAAAGCCCCGACCCCGTAGCACAGCCCGAGGAAGGGGATGTCCTCGGCCACGATGCGCGTCAGTAGCGAGTCCAGATCGGCCTCCACACGTTGCTGCAGCGGAGACTTCACCGTGTCAGAGACGTTGAACGAGCTGCCTCCCAGGATCACCCCGGAGTAGTCGGCCAGATCGATCGCGGGCAGTGGTGCCGCCTCGAGACGTACGCGCTGCAACTCTTCGGGGGCCAAACCGCTGTGACGCAACACCGAGGCGTATTCGGCATCTGCCGCCTCGTCGTGGTCGCGGGTCGCCAGCAGCAGGTACGGAAGCACCCCCAAAGACTAGCCCGAACCGCTGTTGTACTCAGGCCTGTGGGCGCCGGGCGCCGGTTTCGGCGAGCAGCAGCCGCAGCGCGGCGGCGGGGGTACCGGCGATCCGTTGGCGCTCATAGCTGGCGCCGTGTTCGGCAAGGTCGGCGGCGAAGGCGAGTTCAGCTTCGCAGTCCAGTTCGCGGGAGATGGTGGCAAGCCGGTCGACCCACTTCACCAAGCCCTCGCGCAGCGGCACTTCGCGAGTTCCGCCGGCAGGCAGGATGACGTCGGCATCCATGCCATAACGAGCGGCACGCCACTTGTTCTCCCGCACCAGCCACGGCGGCAGTTGCTCGACAGTCTGATCACGTTCATAGCCGCGGGAGATGTACTCGGCAAAGCACTGGGTCAACGCGGCGATACAACCCAGCTCGGCCAAGGTCGGAACGGAGTCTGCCGTGCGATTCTCTACGGTCCCGAACTTCGGTGAGGGGCGCACATCCCAGCGAATCTCGGCGGCCTCATTGATCATGCCGCAGGCCAGCAGGTCGTCGGCGTAGGCCTCGAACTGTGCCCAATCGCGCATCGGATAGGGCAGACCGTTGGTAGGGAGCTGCTGGAACAGCATGGTGCGCTGGGAGGCGAAAGAGGTGTCCTCCCCCTCCCAATACGGCGAGGAGCAGCTCACCGCCAGCAGATATGGATAGAACCGGGCCAGGCCGCAGGTGAGCGGCAGCGCCTTCTCGCGATGGTCGACCCCAATGTGGACGTGGGTGCCGCAGATTGCCATCTGGCGCCCCCAATAGCCGGTGCGTTCGGCCACCAGGTCGTAGCGGGGTCCACGGAAGCGCTGCTGGTCGGCGGAGCGACTGAACGGATGGGTGCCTGAGCCCAGCACCGCCAGATTGCGTGGACGCAGCGCCGCGTTGAGCACCTGCAGGCTGGCGTCGATATCAACGATTGCGTCGGAGACACTGCGATGCACTCCGGAGACCAGCTCCACCATGGTGGTGAGGTATTCCTTGCGGATCGGCGATTCCGGGCCCGAGCCGCAGGCGGCCAACACCGGCTCGGCCTCGGGGGCCAGCTCGCCGGTGTCGAGATCGACTAAGGCCAGCTCCCACTCGATACCCACGCTGCTTTGCGCGGAGGGGGCGAACTCGATGAGCATGGGCGCTCCTCGCCTGTTGGGGGTGTGGCCGATTCTAGGGGCGTGCTCACCAAACCAGAATGACTTTTCCGATGTTTGCGCCGGATTCCAAGTGGGCGTGAGCGTCGGCGACCTGAGTGAAGTCGAAGCGGGACTCCGGCGCGATTCGCAGCCGACCGGCGGCGATCATCGGCCAGACGCGCTCGGCCACGCGTCCGCAAATCTCCGCCTTTTGGGCCACCGGACGTCCACGCAGGCTGGTTGCGGTGACAGTGGCGCGTTTGGTGAGCAGCCGATTCAGGTCCAGGGTGCCTTTGCGTCCGCCCTGCAGTCCGATGACGACCAGCCGGCCGTCGGCGGCCAACGCGGCCACATTCGGTTCGAGGTACTTGGCGCCCATGACGTCCAGGATCACATCCACGCCGCGGCCCTCGGTGACCTCGGTGACTGCGGTGGCCCAGTCGTCGTGGTAATCGAGGGCGACATCGGCGCCGAGTTCACGGCACAGTTCCTGTTTTTCGGCCGAACCCGCTGTGGTGATGACCGTGGCGCCTAGGGCCTTGGCGTATTGGATCGCGAAGGTGCCGATGCCTCCGGTACCACCATGGATCAGGACGGTCTCTCCGGCGCTGAGGTGCACGTGGTCGAAGTTGGACACCACCGTGGCGGCGACTTCGATGAGCCCGGCGGCCGAGATCAGCGGCACGCCCGGTGGCGGCGGCACCACCTGGCCGGCCGGAACGACCACATATTCGGCGTAACCGCCACCGGCCAGAAGCGCCACGCACTCATCGCCGGGGTTCCACCCGGTCACGCCGTCGCCGGTGTCGGCGATCACCCCCGACACCTCCAAGCCGATGACCTCACTGATTCCGGGAGGCGGCGGGTAGAAGCCCTGTCGTTGCAGGAGATCGGCGCGGTTGACGCCGGCCGCCGTCACGGCGATGAGCACTTCGCCGGGTCCGACGGCGGGCGTCTCGGCCTCGGCCAGCGTCAGATTCTCGGTGCCGCCGGGGGCGGAGACGGTAACGATGCGCATACCTCCAGCTTTCCACGTCGGAGGCATCCTGGCGAGGCGCGCAGGTGGTACTTGACGGTAAGCTGGCCGGGCTCCTGGCGAGGTCGCATAGTGGACTAGTGCAGCCGCCTTGAAAGCGGCCGAGCTTCACGGCTCCGTGGGTTCGAATCCCACCCTCGCCGCCAGGTCGCGCATCCCGCCGGTTCGGCGAGGGGGTGCGCGCTGCTATTTGTTCGGGTGGTAGGCGCAGGCGTCGTCGAGGTTACTGGTCGACTTCTTCGTCTTGGTCGCCGTGGGGCTGGGCGAGGCTGTCTGCGTCGAGGACGAACTGGGCTCACTGGTGACACTGGGGCTCGCTGCCGGGGTGGCGGTGGCATTCGCCGCGGCGTCGGCGTCGGCGAGCGCTCGCTTGACGCGCTTACGCACCGACGGCCAGTTCGGGTTGGTGGTGTCAAAGCCGATGCTGTGATTGAGCAGAATGTTGCGGATCGAGTTGTTTCGAGCCTTCAAGGCCAAGTCGGCCAAAGCCGGGAACAGCGATCGGGGCACGTCGGTACGCAGGGTTTTGGTGCCGGCCGCGACGATCGACTGGAAGTTGTTCAGAATGTTGACCGGGTTAGCCTGCTTGACCACGGCATTGATGACGCACTGCTGGCGTTCCATGCGCTTGTAGTCGGTGGTTTGGTAGCGCCCACGGGCATACCACAGTGCCTTATTGCCCATGAGGTGCTGATTCGGGCCGATCTCGATCCACCCCGACGGCGCTACGGCGGGCTTGGTGCCGCTGGCGTTACTGCCGCCGATCGGCACCCGGTCGTTCACGTTGACGGTGATACCGCCGATGGCGTTGATGATGTCCTTGAAGCCATCCATGTTCACGATGACGTGATAGTCGATGTGCAGACCCACTGCCTCACCGACCGAGACCATCATCACCGAAGCGCCGAAGTCCTTGGTGTCGCCCAGAATGTTATTGGGCACGGTCGCGGGGATATTTCGGTACATCGCGTTGAGCGCGTACTCCTGGTTCAGCGGATCGCCGTTGTAGAAACCATTCGGGAAGTACTTGTGTAGCGGCGAGTCCTTGGGGAAGGGCATCCGTGCCGTCTGGCGGGGAATGTTGATCAGCGTGATCGCGCCATTGGTGGTGTTGATCGAGGCCACCGAGACACTGTCGGGACGGATGCCGAGCTTGATGTCTCGGCCGGTGCCGGAGTCGCCCCCCAGAATGAGAATGTTGATGCGCTGCTTGCCGTCCCAGGGGTCCTCGACATTGACGGGCGTTCCCTCGTCATAGGCGGAGAGGGCGACGGCGCTGGTGTAGGAGAGATTGGCGCCGATCGCCATCGGAGCTGCCACGGCAAACGCCAGGCCGCCGACGAGGATGCCGCCGGTCACCCGCTGCACCGCTGTTGCTCGTGCCGGACGCAACTCCAGGTGGGTGGTGGTGATGACGACCACCCAGCCCAAGGCCACCAGCAGGAGGGCCACGGCAGCTACGACGAGCACGGTGGGATCGGTCACCATCGCGGTCAACGACTTGGGTTTGGTCACCGACACAAAGGTCAATCCGCCGAGGACCACGACCAGCAGCCCCATGATGATGCCGCCGATGATTCGATGCCCGGCTCGCCACAGGCCGAGGCCGGGAATGATGGTGCCCAAAACGGTCCAGCCGACGGCGCCGCCGAAGCCGGGACGGACTCCGCCGTCGCTGGTGAGATCCTCGACTGATATGCGTCGTCCCCGAGAGGGTCCAGACGAGTTACTCTCCGGCGATGTGGTCATCTACAGGTCCTTCGGCGGTAATGGCAGGTAAAGACTAGCCCGCCATGACAAGAACCCAGGCTTTCCGGAGCGTGGCGATTGAATCGGCTCATTCCTGGTGGTCGGGACGCAGCAGCTTCTCGGTCGGCACCTCGTGAGGGTCGATGGTTCTGGCTGGCGCTTCGAGGGGGGCGTCGCGATGCTCGCGGGTCTCGAACATCGTCGAGGTCAACACTCGGTAGAGCTCATCGGAAGCCGGTAGGAAGTCGACGGTGCGCAGCGCCTGGTCCTGACCTGCCGATTCCAAGACGAACTCTCCGTAGCCGAGAACCTGACCAAGAGCGGAGCGTGCGTAGCTCATGTCGGTCACCTTCTCCAGTGGCATCATGGCGACTTTCCGGTTGAGCAGCCCGTAGGTGAGGATCAGCCGCCTGCGGGTGGCGCCGAACCAGGCGAATTGCCACTCGACCAATCGGTAGAAGGCGCGTCCCATCAGTGCGAGCCACAGCAGCAAAGCCACCACTCCGGCCTCCGGGAAGCCTTCGCTCAGTCGAGCCACCAGTAGCAGCATCACGACACCGGCGACGAGCGCGGTCGCGATGGGTTCGGCGATGGTTATCCAGTGTTTGCGGGTGACGAAGACGATGTCTCTGTCGCCGGGGACGGTGTAGCGCTGCAGCATACGAACCCCGGCCTCGGGCAGCCAGTGCCCGTCCATGTCATCCGACCAGGGTGGTGAAGAATCTGCCGAAGCCGTCGACGGTGTTGGCCAGCAGATCCCAGACTGAATGGACCACCGCAGCAGAGCGCTCCGGGTCACGGACGACGGCGAAAGTAATGAAGATAGCCACCAGCACGATGATGATGGTCTTCAGCTTCGCTGGCATGGCACCTCCTCCTGCGGTCGCGCGTGGTGATGGCGGTACTCGGCCACCACTTTGGACGATAGCTGCCCGCCCGGGTCGCTGGCGTCAGACACGCCGCCACCTAGGCAGGGCCGACCCCGCAGGTTTTTTTGCCGCACCCCTTCCCAGCCTTGTAGGCTGACCGCGGTCTTGGAGGTGTCGCCTAGTCCGGTCTATGGCGCCCGCCTGCTAAGCGGGTTGAGGGCTTCAACCCTCTCGTGGGTTCAAATCCCACCACCTCCGCCATGACGGGCTGTGACGCGATGAACAGTGCGTCGAATGCTCCTCAACGGTTCGTTCGCTTCACCCGACGGTGAGGCGAACGGCCATGGGGGCATCAGCGTGGAGTCGACAGCCCACCGCCGGACGCCCTCGCCGAGCGGCATACTGGATGATCGTGCCTGAAGAACCTGTCGCGGAGCCGCCGCTGCTGCGTCCCCGCATTCCGCGGGAGCTCTGGGTACTGGTCGCGGCGGCGTTCGTGATCGCCCTGGGCTTCGGGCTGATCACCCCGGTGTTGCCCTCATTCGCGCAGAGCTACGGGGTTGGGGCGTTCGCCTCCAGTGTGGTGGTCAGCGCGTTCGCCTTTTTCCGGCTGATCTTCGCTCCCGCCGGTGGACGTCTCATCGCCCGGTTGGGCGAGCGTCCGGTCTATCTGAGCGGGCTGGTGATTGTGGCGGTCTCGACCGGCGCCACCGCGTTCGCCCAGGACTACTGGCAACTGCTGGTCTTTCGTGGCCTGGGCGGGATCGGGTCGACGATGTTCACGGTCTCGGCTGTCGCTTTGCTGGTGCGACTGGCTCCGGTGAGCATTCGGGCGCGAGTGTCGTCGGTCTACGCCACCGCCTTTCTGCTGGGCGGGGTCGGGGGGCCGGTGGTCGGCGGGCTGCTCGGCAGTTGGGGCCTGCGGGTGCCGTTCCTGGTGTACGCGGTGACGCTGCTGATCGCGGCGGCCATCGTCGCGATCTTCTTGCGCGACGCAGCGCTGCGTCCGGCTCCGGGGGTGCCGACACTGCCGGTGCTGCGGCTGCGTCAGGCGTGGCGCGACAGTGCGTATCGGGCTGCTTTCGGCTCGGGCTTCGCCAATGGCTGGGCGAACTTCGGCGTGCGCAACGCGATCCTGCCGCTGTTCGCTGTTGTGGTGATCGGCAATGCGCCCTGGGTTGCCGGGATGGCGCTGGCGGTGTTCGCGCTCGGTAATGCGGTGGGGCTGACCGTCGCGGGTCGCAACGCTGATCGCCTTGGCCGCAGACCATTCATCATTGGCGGGCTGGTGGTCTCCGGAATTGCCACGGCAGCGACCGGCTTCGCGCCGAATCTGACGTGGCTGGTGGTGCTGTCCTTGATCGCCGGTGTGGGTGCCGGCACGTTGAACCCGGCCCAGCAGGCGTCGCTGGCCGATGTGGTGGGCCGCGAACACAACGGCGGCCCGGCCTTGGCTGCTTTTCAGATGGCCCAGGATTCCGGTTCCATCGCCGGGCCGCTGATCGCCGGGCTGCTGGTCGACCACGGCAGCTACGAGCTGGCCTTCGCCGTCACCGGCGGAATCACCGTGATCGCCGCACTGCCTTGGCTGTGGGCCCGCGAGACGCGTCCGGGGCGGGCATCGAACTGAGGCGTCAGCCGCTATCGGCCTCAGCTTCGGAAGGCAGCCACCTCGTGCCAGGACGGATCGAGCGAGGTCGTGATCTCAACAACCCCCTGGCGCCAGCCGCGGGTGGCGACCTGCAGTTGTTCGGAAGCCGGCGTGGTGGAGTCCACGTAGTAGTGCAGGATCCGCACACCGTCGCTGGTCTCCTCGGCCACCAGCTTCCCCGATCCTTCGACGATCTCGTCGAGGTGGGCCGAGAACGCCCGCAGTTCGTCGAGTGCTGCCTCTCCCGCTAGTCCTTCATCGGTGATGTCGCTGAAGGGCACCGTGATGGCGACGTGCTGATCGAAGTCTGGTGACTGAACGCTCGCCAGCCGGGTGAGGCACAGTACTTGCACGAGTCCGCGGGGCCCGGTGCCGCGCAGCATCGTCCAGGCCATCTCGCCGTCGGGCATGTACTCGGCGATCACTTCGGCCAGCGCTTCGGAAAGCTCGCCCAGGGGGATGGCTTGGGCCGTGGCGGTGGGGGTGTGCTCGATCGTGCCGATCCACAGCTCGACGGCTTCCTCGCCGAGTGCTGCGTCCAACGCCAGAGCGGAGATCTGTGCCTGCATCGCATCCGACAGGCCGGCGAATGCCGGGTGGTGCACGGTCACGTTCAGGCCACTGCCGACCGGAATCGCGGTGACGGTGATCTCGGACAGCACCAGGGTCGCCTCATTGAGTTGCAGCGTCGCATTCAATCCGGAGGCCTGCCGCAGATCGTGGAACGACCAGGTCTGGTCTGCTGGTGGTGCTTCCCGCAGCCACTGCCGTGCGGTACGGCGTAGCTGCGGGTCGCCTTCGGCGGTGATGGTGAGCTGATTCCGGCTGCTGTCGCCGGCGCCGAACTCCCAGGACAGCCCGGGGTCGATCGCGTGAACCCGGGCGCTCATCGGTTTGATGAAGCGCTCCAACTCGCCGGTCGCGATGGAGTCGGCGATGGGTTGGGCGTTCTGGTCCCACCAGGTCCAGAACGTGGCGATGGCCGCCTTCTGGGCTTGCGCAGTTCGGGCTTTGGGTCTGCGGCCGAACAAACCCACGGTGATCTCCTGTCGGCTCGGCGCTGCGGATTGGGCCACAGCATACGGCGGTGTGCTGTCGGTGATGCGTCCGGATGTCGCTGAGGTCTGCTGAGTGCGGTGCGTGTGCTCACGTCGTGAGACGTCACATTCGGAGTCGTTCGGGCTTCGCTGCGGCGTGATCTCCACAACACCGCATTGGTCACACTGCTTCCCCGGGGGGAAGCCACACCATTAAGGGGGACGTATGTCTATTGCACGAGGAATCGCCGTGTCGGCGATAGCGCTGGCGGCAACGCTGGGCCTATCGGGATGCGGGTCCATGGGAGACCACAAGATCGGCGACACCGCGAAGGTGAATTTCACCAAGGCGGATAGTTACGAGGTCACCGTGACCGCGATCGAGCCCGCGCCGGCAGCGGTCGCGGATCGCTACGAGACCGAGGATGAGATCTACTTCGTTCGATTCACCGCCAAGGCGGCCGGCGTTGCGGACCCGGACCTGGTCCAGGTGACGTCGAACACCTACGCAGTCGTCGAGGACGGCACCGTGGTGGCCACCAGCTTCGACACCATCGAGGAGTGTGCGCAGCCCGACAACATCGAGGCCACCGAGAAGCTCAAGGCCGGTGAGCCTGTCGAGGCCTGCGTCCCGGTCGCCGGGGACGACGGCAAGAAGGTCACCGGCATCCGAATGGGCTCCCATGATCTCGAGGCGTCGGGTTCTCAGACCTGGAAGATCTGAATCTCGCTCTGCAACGGCCGGGGCGTCGGTACCCATTCAGTACCGACGCCCCGGCCGCTGTGTCGTGGTGGCAGGCGTACCGACTTCGCTGAATCAGTCGTACTCCTGGCGCAACTCGATGCTGAGCTGTTGGGCATCGAGCTGGGCCAAGGCATCGTCGAGCATGGCGGACGGATAGGTCCCCAGCTGACGTAACTCGCCCAGCCGGACGCGTTGGGCTTCTACCGCACTCAGCCGCAACTGGCGGGCTTGGGCCTCTACAGCACCATTGCGGGTGGTCTGATGGAGCCGCTCACGAACCTTGGACAACACCTTGGCGGCATCAGCATTGCTGGGTTCTGGCAGGCTTTCCAAGGCCGCTGCGTCGAGTTCCTTTTGCAGTGTCCGCCATTGCCGGGGATTGCTGTTGTTGTCGTCGCTGGTGACCCCGAGGCGTCGGGCGAGCCCGGCCAAGGTGAGACCTTGGATCACCAGGGTGCCGACGGCGACGATGGTTGCGGCCAAGATGATCAAAGACCGGTGGGCGGTTCCGGCGGGCAAGGTTTGGGCGGCGGCAATGGTCAGGGCGCCACGCATTCCGGCCCACACCAGTATCGCTCCGTCGCGCCAACCGAACTGTTCGGCGGCCAGATAGTCCAGGTCGGCGATCCTGCGGCTGAGAAGTTGTTGCCACCGGCTCTGACGCTCTTCTGTTGATGTCGGGCGCCCACCCCGTCGCAGCGTGCGCCAGTGCCGGCCCGCCCGCGCCGGAAGCGCCTCGGGGGGTAGTTGGCCCTCGGCGACTTGGTCTTGCCATTGACTGAGCTGCTCGCGAATGCGTGGGGTGCGCCGGTTGCGGCGGGCCAGCGAGTACAGCGCGAAGGCTACGAAGACGATACGAATGGCGATCGCAGCTGTGCCCACCACCACGGCTACCACGAGCGGCTGCCCGAGGTAGGTGCCGTCGTTGCTCAAGGTGGCCATCAGGGTGGGCAGCTCCAGTCCCACCATCAAGAACACGGCACTTTCCAGCAGCAACTCCACCGTGCGCCAGACGGCGCGTTCGGCGAGGCGCTCCTGAGCACCCAGATGTTTCGGTGCGCCGAAGCCGGAAACAAGGCCGGCAGTCACCGCTGCGACCAACCCTGAGGCACCCACATAGGACGCCGGCAGATACGCCAGAAAGGGGACTCCCAGCGACAATGCGACGCCGGCAGGGACCTCGGTGATCCAACGCCGTGCCAGCAGGTTCACCTTGCCGGCCAGCCAGCCGATGACGACGGCCGCCGCGACCGCCCAGACGAACTGGCCCAGGACTTGCCACAGCGAGATCGACACGCCGACCGCAGCCACGGCGGTGCGCAGCAGCACCAATGCGGTGGCGTCGTTGAGCATGGCTTCGCCCTCCAGCACGGTGACCAGCCGGTTGGACACCCCGGCCCGGCGCACGATGGAGGTGGCCACCGCGTCGGTGGGGCTCACCACAGCACCGAGGGCCACTCCCAGTCCCAGCGGTAGCCCGGGGACCATCCAGGTGGCCAAGAATCCGATCGCGACCGAGGTGACCACCACCAGGACCACCGAGAATGCTGAGATCAGGCCGAAATCGCGACGGAACTCCATGACCGGAGTGTTTACGGCTGCCGAGTAGAGCAGTGGCGGCAGTACGCCGGCCAGGATCCACTCCGGCTCGATCACCACAGCGTCGATGAACGGGATCAGGCTCATGCCAAACCCGAGAGCCACCAGGATCAGTGGGGTCGCCACTCCGAGTTTCGGCCCCAAGGTGGTCGCCGCGACCACCAGCAGGACGCCGAGAATCACGATCACTTCAAGGTTCATCCGTCTACTCCTGGCGTCTAGCCTGCCAGGTAAATCCCAGCCGAGGCTAAGGACGTACCGCCTCCACCACATGATCCATCGCGATTCGCAGGCCGTCGTCGGTGCGAACCTCGCGCTGCACCACCTCGGCACGGACCACGGACAGGCCCAACTCGGTGGCGATCTTCGCCACGGTTTCAGGGTTGGTAAGACGGTCGGGATCCTTCGGGCCGCCGACACCGTTGGGCAGATTCGTCTCATCGTGGGCGACCACAACCAGCCGTCCGCCGCCGTCCAGGCCTGAGACCGCATTGCCGATCGCCTTGCGCAACTGTGCGACGGGCAGTTGCAGGTAGCACAGCAGGGCGAGGTCGAAGGACTCAGGTGCCGGGTGGTAGTTCACTGCGTTGGCGACGATGGCGTCCAGCCGGACGCTTTGCAGCGCCGCGTGGCTGGCGATGCGTCCCACCGCGATGGAGGCGAAGTCGACGGCGGTGACCGTCCAGCCTCGTCCGGCCAGCCAGATCGCATTGCGACCTTCGCCGGCGCCGAGATCGAGAGCTCGTCCCGGAGTCAGGTTCGTGCAGGCCTCGACCACGAATTGGTTCGGGGTGGTGTCCCAGACCATGGCCGCAGCCGCATAGCGTTCGGTCCACGTCGCTGAATCGGTCATGGTGCCTCCTCCTGCCAATGAGCGTAGGGCGTTGTCGCTGAGAAAGCCGGGGCTGCAACAAACACGTGCCTAATCTGTAATCATGTCGTCTTTATTCGACCCGCTGACGTTGCGCGGGCTGACCATTCCCAATCGGCTGTTTCTCGCGCCGATGTGCCAATACCAGTGCGAGAACCGCGACGGTGTGCCCGGAGCCTGGCATCTGGTGCACTATGGCGCTCGAGCCGCCGGTGGCTTCGGGCTGGTGATCGCCGAGGCGACCGGGGTGTCACCGGAGGGGCGTATCACACCGTGGTGCTGCGGGCTGTGGAATGACGAACAGGGTGAGGCCTGGCGTCCTATCGTGGAGTTCGGCCACAGCCAGGGCGCCGCCATGGCTGTGCAGTTGCAGCATGCCGGACGCAAAGGCTCCACCTATCGCGAGTTCGGCACGGAGAAGACGGGCTCGGTTTCGGTTCCCGACGGGGGGTGGGAGACCATCGGGCCGACCGACGTTCCCTTCCCGGGGCTGACCGCGCCGCGGGCAGCGACGGAGGCGGACCTGGCGCAGGTAGTGGCTGACTTCGCGGCGGCGGCTCAGCGCGCCGATGCCGCTGGGTTCGACGCGGTGGAGATTCACGCTGCCCATGGCTATCTGATCTTCCAGTTCCTCTCGCCGCTGACCAACACCCGCACCGACGGCTATGGCGGAGATCTGGCCGGTCGCGCTCGGCTGCTGTTGGAGGTGCTCGACGCGGTACGCGCGGTGTGGCCGGCCGAGAAGCCGATTCTGGTGCGGCTGTCGGCCAGCGAGTGGACCGAGGGGGGTTTCGACGTCGCCGACGCTCAAGCGGTGTCACGGCTGCTGGTCGAACACGGTGCTGATCTGATCGACGTCTCCAGCGGCGGCAATGTGTTGGCCAAGATTCCCTCGGCGCCGGGCTATCAGGTGCCGCTGGCTCACGAGGTTCGCAAGGCCGGAGTCCCGGTGAGTGTGGCCGGACGCATCACCGAGCCGGCCCAGGCGCAGGCGATTCTGGATGCCGGCGATGCCGATGCCGTGTCCTTGGCCCGGGTGGCGCTGCGGGAGCCGTCCTGGCCGTTACGGGCGGCTGCGGAACTGGATGCCGATGCCATGGCCCGCTATCCGGATTCGTATCTGCGGGGTCGCTGGCCGGCGCCGGAGCCGAACCACTGAGTTTTCACCTGTGAACGGCGAAGGCCCCGGCGGTGTGCCGGGGCCTTCGCTACTGATGATCGAGCTGATCAGTAGGAGTGGATGTAGGTCTTCACCGTCTTGGTGTTGTAGCCGCCGGCGTAGGTCACGGCGCCGACCTTGACGTAGTAGCGACCGGCCTTGCGGATCTTCCCCTTCTTGGTGAGCATCTTGGCGTAGCCGGAACTGTTCAGCTTGCCCGTGGCGACCTTGACGTACTTCTTCTTGCCCTTGAACTTGTAGTACACCGCCGTCTTGGCGCCGACCTGGTAGCGCGGTGCATTCACCGTGAAGGTGGTGCGGTACCGCGCGCCTACCTTGCCGGAGATCGACGTCGAGCTCAGGGAGCGGCTGTAGCTGGTGCTGGCCACAACGGTGAAGTCCTTGGTGGCAGTTGCCGTGGCAACGCCGCTCTCCCAGGCCTGGACGGTCAGCCGGTAGCGTCCCGGAGTGGTGAACGAGTACACGGGCACGTAAAGCGCGGCGGGCGTTCCCACCGACGGTGTCGTGGTGGTGTACGGGCTTCCTGGGGTGCTGCGATAGGTGGAACTCACCCGGCTCGAAACGGTCGTAAGGGTCTTCGTCCACTGGTCGGCGTCGCCATTGATGGTAAAGACGAATTCGAGGGTCTTGCTCGCGGCCACTGTGCTGGTCGGCCCGGTCAGGCTGACCGTCGAGGCTGCTTGGGCAAGACTTGCCGGTGCCAGCAAGGCGATCCCGGCGGACAGTGCTGTGGCAGCGCCAACAGCGACAAGACGACTCCAACGATTACTGCGCATTCTGCTCCTCATAGCTTGGGCCGCGGATCATTGCTGATCCCCCCGGCGGCGACTCACTGATGAAGGCGCGCATATGCTGCGATCCTTCAGCTGTGAGGTGGTTGTGAACAACGTACTCGTCGAGGTGGTGTGTTGTCACCATGGCGGGGAGTTCTATCCGTGAAGCGGCAATGATGCGCTTTGTGGTCCGAGAACGACAGCGGGCCGAGTGGCGTATTGCCACCCGGCCCGCTGCTCGGGTTATGTCAGGAGTTCGCTGCCTTGACCCGCTCGATACGCTCACGCAGATCGGCCAATTGGTCGGTCAATTCGGCAGGCAGTTTGTCTCCGAACTGGGCGAAGTACTCCGCGGTGAGGTCGGCTTCGACACCCCAGGCTTCCGCGTCCAGAGCGAACAGGGCGTCCAGTTCGGCCTTGGTGATCTCCAGACCGCCCAGGTTGAGATCGCCGCTGCGGGGCAGCCGTCCGCTGATGGCGTCCACGGCACCGACCTCGCCGGCCACTCGACGCAGCGCCCATTCGATGGGACGGGCGTTGTCGCCGAAGCCCGGCCACAGGAACTTGCCGTCGGCACCCTTGCGGAACCAGTTGACCTGGAAGATTCGCGGCGCGCCCTCGCCGAGCTTCTCACCCAGCTTGAGCCAGTGCGCCCAGTAGTCAGCCATGTTGTAGCCACAGAACGGCAGCATCGCGAACGGATCGCGGCGAAGCTCACCGACGGTGCCCTCTGCGGCAGCGGTCTGCTCGGAAGAGACCGTGGCGCCGACGAAGACGCCGTGTTCCCAGGAGTAAGACTCGCTGATCAGCGGCACATTGCTGGCCCGGCGTCCGCCGAACAGGATGACGTCGATGGGCACACCGGCCGGCTCCTCCCAATCCGGGGAGATGGACTCGGCCTGATCGGCGGTAACGGTGAAGCGGCCATTGGGGTGGGCGGCGGGAGTGCCGGATTCCGGCGTCCAGTCGTTGCCCTGCCAGTCGATGAGGTGGGCCGGCCGCTCGTCCGTCATGCCCTCCCACCAGATGTCACCGTTGTCGGTGAGCGCCACATTGGTGAAGATCACGTCGTGTCCGAGCGCGTGCAGCGCGGTGGGGTTGGTGTTCTCGCCGGTGCCGGGGGCGACGCCGAAGAAGCCGCGCTCAGGGTTGATGGCGTACAGGCGTCCGTCGTTGCCCGGGCGCATCCACGCAATGTCGTCGCCGACGGTCTCGACCTTCCAGCCGGGGATCGTCGGACGCAACATGGCCAGGTTGGTCTTGCCGCAGGCCGACGGGAAGGCTGCGCTGAGGTGGAACTCGCGGCCCTCCGGGCTGGTGATCTTCAGAATCAGCATGTGCTCGGCCAGCCAGCCTTCATCGCGGGCGATGACGCTGGCAATCCGCAGGGCGTAGCACTTCTTGCCAAGCAGGGCGTTGCCGCCGTAGCCGGATCCGTAGGACCAGATCTCGCGGGTCTCGGGGAAGTGCGTGATGTATTTGGTGTCATTGCACGGCCACGACACATCGGGGCGCGTGTTGCCCTCCGCGTCGACCAGCGGGTAGCCGACCGAGTGCACGGCGGGCACCCAGTAGTAACCGGCGGCGATCCGATCCAGCGCCTCGGAGCCCATGCGGGTCATGATGCGCATGTTGAGCACCACGTAGGGGCTGTCGGTGAGCTCGATGCCCAGACGGGCCAGCGGGCTGGTGACCGGGCCCATGGAGAAGGGGATGACGTACATGGTGCGGCCGCGCATCGAGCCGGCGAAGACGCCGGCGAGCTTGCCACGCATCTCGGTGGGGTCGGCCCAGTTGTTGGTGGGGCCGGCGTCCTCTTCTTTCGCCGAGCAGATGTAGGTGCTTGCTTCGACTCGCGCGACGTCCTTGGGGTCGGAGCGTGCCAGGAAGCAGTTCGGACGGATCTCCGGGTTGAGCTTGATGAGGGTGCCGGCGTCGACAGCCAACTGCTGCAGGCGATCTCGTTCGGCCTCCGAGCCGTCGCACCAGTAGATCTGGTCTGGCTGAGTGAGTGCGGCCACTCCGGCGACCCAATCGAGCAGTGGCTGTGGTGCGTTAGCGGGTGCATTACTGGGAGCGACTGCCACCTCAGGTGCCATGGGGATCTCCTCCGGGAGTGAAATTGTGCTGTGCCGACTACGACTCATTGTCGCGCAGGAGTCGATGCGGTTCAGCCATACTGGCCGATCTTGTTCCGATAGGCCAGTCAATCGTTTGAAGTATCGTCCCACGGGCGCATTTGAGGCGATGCAAGGGTGTGAAAGTCAGGACAAATCCGCCCGGTTCTGGGCTCAGTTGGACGGCTCTCCGAGCAGTGAAGTAAGGTAGAGGACGCTCTCAAGCGCTCGTGGCTCAACGGATAGAGCATCTGACTACGGATCAGAAGGTTGGGGGTTCGAATCCCTCCGAGCGCGCCACTGTGAACACCGGGGCCCTGATCATCGATCGGGGCCCTTCGGCGTTGTTGGCGAGTCCGGCGGCCCGTGTTGATCCCGCCTGGTCTCGACCGCGTCAGTCCGCGGGCTGTTGCCGTCCAATCCGCGACCCGTCGCCGTCCCGTCCGCGACCTCGCTACACGTACTTCACGTTGCTACCGGCGCATCTGTAGCAACGTGACGTACGTGTAGCGACGTGGCGGGAAAGTCGCGGGGTTAGGGGTGCGGATTGGGGCCGTGTCACATGGCGAACTGGATGGACTGCTTGCCCTCCTCGAGGGCATCGAGGATGGTGTCGATGTCGTCTTGGCCCTGGATGTCTCCGTACCACCAGTTCTCGGGGTAGATGACCATGGCTGGGCCGCGCTCGCAGACCTGCAGGCAGCCAGTGCTGGAAACCTGAACATCGTGCATTCCGCGATCGGAGAGTTCTTCTTCGATGTAGGGCAGCAGGGCCACCGAGCCGGCTTTGTTGCAGATGCCTTGGGCGTTGCCGTTCCCCCGGAAGCTGCAGCAGACAAAGATGTGATGCTTGAGTTTGGGCATGATTCTTCGCGCTCTCGTTGTGGACGCCGAGGCGGCGTCGAGTTCTGGATTGCCGCACAACACGCTAGGGAAGCCACATGTCGACGGCGTTACCGGAATGCTCCAATAACCCGCCAGTTATCGAACGCGGATTTGTGCGGAGGTGGCGCTCCTTTTTGAGGGTTCCCCTCCGGGCACAGCGATTCCCACCGGCGGTCGTTCGTCGCTCGACGGTGCATCCTGTTGCCCCTCCGGGCACAGCGATTCGCAGGGTGGTCCTCAGCCGGTCGCGGAGAAGAGCGGCTCGGTGCGTGCCAAGCCATCGGCGTTCTCGGCAGTTGGTTCCCGACGGGGTTGCGATCTCCGATTCGCTCGAACCGAATCCCCACTGTGCTCGGCAGGTTGACGGTGAGCAGGTCGGCCCGGCGGTGACCCGTCTAAGGGCGTACCCCTGCCTTGAGCCGTATCGCTCGGCAGTGACCCGCTGGGTTGCGCCGCGGTGAGCGCGCCGCAGAGCGCCTGCATCCGTTTCGGAGGTGTGAAGATCGGTTGCCCACTGCCGGCATCGATGTGAACCACCCACTGGTCGCGTATGCCGTGCTTGTGGGGCTCGACCTCGGCGTGGTGGCGGTGGCAGAGCAGGACCAGATTCGACAACGCCGAGGCGCCGCCGTCCCACCACGGCGTGATGTGGTGCGCCTCGCACAACTCCGGCCGCTCGTCGCAGCCGGGAAAGGCGCAGCCGCGATCTCGGATCGTCAATGCGTCGCGTAACGGGCGAGTGGCCAATCGATGCGCCATCCCCACGTCGAGGGGTTCACTGCTGGTGCCGAGTACCACCGGAATGAGCTCAGCCTCGCAACACAGGCGACGCAGGTCACCCGCCGAAAGCGGATCACCGGCCCCGATGAGGCCCGCACCGGCGGCTTGGGTGCGCAGGTTGTCGTAGGACAAGGTCACCAGCACCCGCGCAGTGCCGCGTCCGGCCTCAGGCTTGGCCGCGCCGACCTCGGTGAGGAAGGCCACCAACGCGTCAGCGCGGCGCTGCTCGGCCGTGCTGTGTTCCATCATCGGATCGCGAGCCTCGATCGCTGAGCGCCGCAGCTTCTCGCGATGGGAGTTGATCAGCGAAATGAACCGCTCTCCCTCGACCTGGGGCAGCGACCCTTCAAAGTGAATCGAACCCTCGCTGTGGAAGAAACGCAGGCTCCGATTTCGGTGGGCAGCTTCCGCCTGTCGTTGCAGCCGGGCCTCCAACGACTCCTCAGCTGCATCGGGCACGACCTGGCGCAAGACCTGTGGTGCAGCCTTGGCGAGTTGATCGGCGTCGAGGCGTCCGGCCAGCTCAACCATGAGCTGCTCCGCTTGCCCTTTCTGGGTGGCGTCCAGCCGCGGTGCAATGTCGTCGAGAACGCGTCCGATAACGCGGGCTTGACCAGAGTTGATCCGTCCACGACTGGCGGCCAACCCCACGCCGCGGTGATCGGCCAAAGCGCGCGCCTGAAACACCTCTCTGGTGGCCTCTTTGCGCGAGACAACCTCGGTAGCGCCCAGCCAGTTCGCCAGGGGAGTGCCTGCAGCCTTCTCCGAGGCCTGGGATCGTTCAGCTTCGGCAGTGAGCAGTCCGGCGAGGGCATCGAGCCGGGTGCGGAGTCGGCGAGCCTTGCTCACCCAGGCGAGTTGGCGCTCGGGCGGCACGCTGGTGCGGTTCGGATCAACGGCATCCAGGGCAGCTTCGATTCGGTCGAGGGCTTCCCCGGCCGAGACCACCACGTTGCTGCTTTCCACGTCTCTTAGTCTGGCGGGTGCCACTGACAAAATAGAATAGGTGTTCGAAAAGATGTGGATAAGTCCGCTCTCGAGCTATCGACCTGCTTCGACAGAACTGTGCGCCATGGGGGCAATGCCTGTGGGAACTCGTAAAAGACCGCTCAGATTCGCGTCCTACAAACGATCAAAAACGTGTCATACACGCGCTCACGTTCGAGTAGTTCGGCCATTCTCCCTGTTAGCGTGAGGCCATGGCGAGCAACGACATGGTGCAGCGACGGGTCAGTGAACTCCTCGCGGAGTTGGTCAACGAAGAGCCTGTGATTGCACTTCACGGGCCCCGCTCGGTCGGCAAATCCACCGTGCTGTGGAAGCTCGCCGGCGACCACGGCGTTGACGTGATCGACCTCGACGACGTGGAGACCAGAGAGGCGCTGGCAGGCAATCCCCGACTAGTCACGGGCGGCGGTCTGCCGCTGTGCATCGACGAATATCAGCGCGTCCCCGAGATTCTGGACGCCATCAAGGCCCGCCTCAACCGGGAAGGTACCCGTCCGGGGTTGGCGGTGATCACCGGCTCCACCAGGCAGGATGCCTTGCCGCGAACCGCCCAGGCGCTGACCGGACGCCTGCACTCGCTGACGATCTGGCCGCTGTCCCAAGGCGAGCTGATGGGAATCCGTGAGGAGATTCTGGAGTCGCTGCTGCATGACCCGGAAGAAACCGTGGCGCAGCAGCCGCCGTCCGATACCTCTCGGGAGGACTACGCCGAACTGGCCTGCCGAGGCGGGCTGCCCCTGGCGCTGGGGCGCTCCGATACTGCGCGTGCCCGCTGGTTCGACGACTACGTGCGCCGCTCGGTGGACCGCGACGCCCAGGAACTCACCCAGGTGCGTCAACGGCAGGCCTTGGCCGACTTGCTCAGTCAGGTGGCCCTCCAGACCGGAGGGCTACTGAACATCACCCGGGCAGCGGAGGCCGTCGGGGTGGAACGGAAGACGGCAGAGAACTACCTGCGACTGTTGGAGGACCTGTTCTTGGCGGTGCGGCTTCCGGCGTGGGGCACCGACCTGCGCTCGCGGGTGAGCGCCCGGCCGAAGGTGCACCTGGTGGATTCCGGCCTGGCGGCCCGGTTACTGCGGGCAACCCCGAGTGGAGTGATCGGATTCGATACCGCAGCATTGAGTGATTTCGGCAAGCTGTTGGAAACGGTGGTGGTCGCCGAGCTTCGCAAGCAGACCTCCTGGCAGGAGGCTCCGGTCACCTTGGGCCATTGGCGCACCAGCGACGAAGCGAAGGTGGATGTCGTCGCCGAGTTCGATGATGGTCAGGTGCTGGCCTTCGATGTAACCCCGAATGAGCGCGTCACGGAATCGGCCTTCACCGGCTTGACCCAACTGCGCGATGCGCTCGGAGAGCGATTCCGTGCGGGGGTGGTGTTGACCACCGGAACGCGCTCCTACACCCATGGCGACCGCCTGCATGTGATGCCCATCGATCGTCTGTGGCGCATCGGGTCATTCCCGGCAGCCAGCCGGACGCGGGTGCTGAATCCGGCCTCGTGGAAATGAGCGGGGCTGTTTGTCGGAGCCCGAAGGCCTGGTCTGAATGCACTCGGATCGCTGGTGCCCGGCGCACTCCGTCGAAGTCCTCGCCGAGCTAGACCCGAACACGCTCTTCGGCTCGCACGGGGCTGCGCCGCTGCCCGTTTTCGAGGTGGCGGAACGCCGGGACGAGGCGACGGTGACAGCACTGGCCGCTGCTCGCGACGGTGGCTCGCCCGCGCGGCGTCGTCTCCTGGTGGTGAACCACCTCGTCAACCTCAGTGCGAAGTCCGCCCCGGGCCAGCCACTTTGGCCGCACCGACCCGGACGATCCCGACAGCGAAGAGCTCATTGAGCGCCACGGCTATCGGGTCATCGATGCCTTCCCGCGTGGCCCGGCTTGGCATCAACTCCCGGCAAGCCTGCTTCGCGTGAAAAGCCCGAGCCGCATTGGGGCGCTCAACCCTGCGTCCTGGAAGTAACCCAAAATGCCTAGTCAAAGCAAAAAGATCAGAGGTTGCGTGTGAAGTCAACCCTTGATTTCTGTGCGTGGTGGGGTAAAAGTGAATGGGCATGACCGAACAGAACACGCCGTTAACCGGCAAGTCCTCCATTGAGACCTGGCTGAATGATCCGGTCGGTGGACAGATCCTTCGAGGATTCTTGGCACAAGGAGGTCAGGACGACAGTTCGCTCGCCCCGATCAAGACCTTCCCGTTGCAGCAACTCGTCGCGCTGAGCCAGGGCCAGGTTTCGCAGGCTGTGATCGACGAACTGGTGAAGCAGGCCAATGGTGGCGTGATGCCTGAGGTTCCCGAGGACGAGAATGAAGCGTCCGCGCCGTGGGTTGAGCAGATCACCCCAGGACGGTTCTCCGGCAAGACGGTGATCGTCACCGGTGCCGGTTCTGGCATTGGTAAGGCGACCGCCTCCCGGGTGGCCCGCGAAGGCGGACGCGTGATCGCTGCCGACATCTCCGCCGAACGCCTGGCTGATTTCGCAGCATCCCTACCGGATGCCCAGATTGAAACCATCGTCGCCGATGTGGCCAAGCAGGAAGACGTCGACGCCGTCGTCGCACTGGCCGGCGATACCATTCACGGTTTGGCCAACGTGGCCGGAATCATGGACAACATGACCCCGCTGCATGAAGTTTCCGACCAGGTATGGGAGCGGGTCATGGCGGTGAACGTCACCGGCCTGTTCCGGCTCAGTCGGGCCGTTTTGGCCAAGATGTACGCAGCCAAGTCCGGATCGATTGTGAACATCTCCTCCGAAGCCGGCTTGCGTGGTTCGGCCGCCGGCCTGGCGTACACAACGTCCAAGCATGCGGTGATCGGGATCACCAAGAGTGCGGCCTTCACCTATGCGACCTTCGGCATTCGGGTGAATGCGGTGGCGCCCGGCCCAGTGGCCACCAACATTCAGGCGAGCTTCGACTCCGAACTCGGTCAGGCCCGCATCGGCGCGTTGTTGGCGAACATTCCGCAGGTTGCGATGCCCGATCAGTTGGCAGCCTCGATCTGCTTCCTACTCAGCGATGACGCCACCAACCTGACTGGCGTGATCCTGCCGTCCGACGGTGGGTGGTCGGTGCAGTAGTGCCCTTGGCTGGCTTCGATTGATTGCCCACTTGGACAGTTTGCGTGCCTCGATGGGCAATTGTTGAGGAAGCCGGTCGTTGAAGTGTCCGAGGCGTGCGCCATAGTTTTCGCATGGATGCGGAAGGGACAAAGGCGGTTGAGATTCCATGGTCTTCCGCTGCGCATTCCGTGTGGGGAAAACTCGATCCGGGTTCGGGCGCATGGATGCCTCTGGTGCGGCATCTCGAAGACACCGCAGCAGTGGCTGCGTGGTTGTGGGACGAATACCTCGCGCCTGCCACTCGCACCTTCCTTATTGACGCGATCGGCGCGCGCTCGGACGATGAGGCACGCTGTCTGGCCATTTGGCTGTCGAGTGTTCATGACGTGGGGAAGATCTCTCCGCCCTTTGCTGCCAAGGCGACTTTCACCGCTCCGTCTCGGCTGGATGCGATGCGCGATCACGGCCTGGATGCTCAACCGAATCCGGCGGACTCAATGGCACCGCACGGGATTGTTGGGCAGTACCTACTCAACGGCTGGTTGGATTCGCGATACCCCGGTGCGCCCAGGCGGATGCGAGACGCCTACTCCGGCGTGATCGCGAGTCATCACGGGACAACTCCCTCTCGGTACATGCTCGACGAGTTGGCCAAGCGCCCCTATCTGATCGGGGGTGGTCAGTGGAATGTTGTGCGAGCCGAGGTCCTCGACGCGCTCGCAAGGAGTTCGGGAGCTGATCAGCATTTGGCTGATTGGATGGCTCGCCCGCTGCCGCTTCAGGCTCAAGTGCTGCTGACTGGGTTCGTGATCATGGCGGATTGGATCGCTTCCAACACGGACTACTTTCCGTTGGTTGAGGGTCTGTCAGCTGCGGACAGGTTGGAACGCGCCCTCGATCTGCTCGATTTGCCCCAGCCGTGGCTGCCGCGTGTTCCTGAGGGTCCCGTGGCAGTGCAGTTTGCCGAGCGGTTCCCGGCGCTTGCTGGCTTTCGACCGAGACCCTTGCAGGCAGCTTTGGTTGCGGCAGCGAATGCTGCTTCGCAGCCGGGTCTGCTCATAGTCGAGGGGCCGATGGGTGTGGGGAAGACCGAGGCCGCATTACTCGCTGCGGAGGTCTTGGCCATGAGGTTCGGGCAAGGAGGTGTGTTCGTCGGCCTGCCCACCATGGCGACGGCCAACCCGATGTTCGGGCGTGTGAGGGATTGGCTGGTGACAGCGCTCAATGGTGGCGATGTCAGCATCTCACTCGCACACGGCAAGGCGGCGCTGAATGATGCCTACGCCGGACTGCTTCACAGGCCGTGGACGGGCGAGGTCTACGACGACGAATCCGGTGAAGGCGGCTGGCGTGCCGCAGTCGTCGTGAACGACTGGCTGCGCGGTCGAAAACGGGCAGGCTTAGCTGATTTCGTGGTGGGCACCATCGATCAGAGTCTCTTCGCTGCACTGAAGTCCAAACATGTAGTTCTGCGTCACTTGGGCCTCGCCGGGAAAGTGGTCATCATCGATGAGGTTCATGCGGCGGATGAGTACATGAGGAAGTACCTTTGTGTGCTTCTTGAATGGTTGGGCGCGTACCGAACGCCGGTGATCCTGATGTCGGCCACTTTGCCGCCGGATCGACGCGACGAGTTTCTCAATGCGTACGCCGTGGGTGCGGGGCGCTCTGGCGCGCCGCTGGCGACTGATCGTACGGACAAGTACCCGCGAATCAGCGTCACAAGCGGCGCTGAGCTGAGTGACATCGATGTACCGCCCAGCCCTGGTCGGGCCACCCAGGTCGCTTTGGTGCGTGTTTCGGATTGCCTCGATGAACTGGTTGGTCAGCTCAAGGAAGTGTTGGCGGGGGGTGGCTGTGTTGGATTGATTTGCAACACTGTCGCGCGGGCCCAGGAGGCATACGAAGCCCTTCGAAGTTCCTTCGGCAATGATGTGCAACTGATCCACAGCCGCTTCATCGCCCCGGACCGTGTCCGCCGTGAAGCTGATTTGGTGCAAGCGTTAGGCCCCGGGAACGATTCCCGGCCGCAGCGGCTCATCGTGGTTGGGACGCAGGTGCTCGAGCAGTCGGTTGATGTGGATTTCGATCTCCTCGTGACCGATCTTGCGCCCATCGACCTTGTCCTCCAGCGCGCGGGTCGGCTTCATCGCCATCAGCGCCCCGATCGGCCTCGGCGAGTGGCTGAACCCGTGATCTGGCTTCGTGGAGTCAAGGACTGGTCGGCGGAGCCACCATTGATTGTGGCCGGTTCTAGGGCTGTCTACGGAGTCAATCACCCGCTGCGCGCCGCTGCGGTGTTGGCCGGAGTCGAGAGCCTCAGTTTCCCTGAGGACATTCCTGGCTTAGTACGAGACGCTTACGATCCGCACCTGTCCGTGCCTCCCGGGTGGGAAGAAGCCTGGCTCGAAAGTGACCGCCGTCAGCGCGAAGAAGAACTGCGCGCTGCCGGTCGAGCCAAGACCTATCTGATGCCAGGACCGTTCCACCAGCGAACCTTGAATGGTCTGATCGACGTCACCGCCGCCAACCCAGAGAACAGTGAGGAGCGCGGCGCCTCTCAGGTGCGCGATAGTGAAGACGGCTTGGAGGTCATGGTCCTGTATCAGGATGACGACGGCACTCTGCGTCTTCCTGACTGTGCTCCACATCTACCGGGACACGTCGTTCCCCAGGGCGTCGAGTGGGTCACTCGCGAAGAAATGGCAATCGCCAGAGATATGGCCGCTTGTACTCTCCGGTTGCCGATGTCGCTCACTCACTCAGGAATTATCGACTCGGTGATTTCCGAGTTGGAGAAATCCGTTGATCATTCGGCGTGGCAGCGATCCCCGTGGGTAGCTGGCCAATTGGCGTTAGTCCTGGATTCCTCAGGGTGTTGCCAGCTTGCCGGCTATCGGCTCACCTACGATTCGAGGCGGGGCCTCCAGCTAGTCGCTAATGAGGAGTCACATCAACAATGATTAATGCCGCGTTCAATCTGATCGACGAGCCGTGGATCAAGGTGCGGGCTCTTACCGGAGAAGTGCGTGAGGTCTCTTTGAGTGACCTTTTCGACACGGCACCGAACCTGCGTGGCCTGGCGGGGGAGGTGCCTACTCAGGACGTTGCCATATTGCGCCTGCTTGAGGCCGTAATCCTGGGAGCCGTGCGGTTGGACACACCCCGGCACCGTGACGAGAGTCAAGATCTGTGGGCCCAATGGTGGCGGGCAGGTCGTTTCCCGGAGGAGGTTGTGAAGTACCTCGACCGATACCGGGACCGCTTCTATTTGGTGCACGGCGAAACACCTTTCTTGCAGGTGGCCGGACTGCATACCGCAAGCGGGAGCGCCTCGGGCCTTGTGAAGCTCATCGCTGATGTGCCGGACGGACATCAGTACTTCACCACCCGAGCCGGTGCCGAGTTGGAGTCGCTCTCGTTCGCGGAGGCCGCGAGGTGGCTGGTTCACTGCCACGCCTTCGACCCGGCAGGTATCAAGACTGGCGCCGTTGGAGACTCGCGAGTCAAGGGAGGCAAGGGCTACTCCATGGGCTACCCCGCCTGGGCGGGGAACTTGGGCATCGTGATCGCGGAAGGCGAGAATCTCTTTCAAACATTGATGTTCAACTGGCCGGTCGCATTGGTCGGCGATGCGAACGACCTGCCGGTGTGGGAGCGGCAGCCCCTCAAGGCATGCGTGGCAGAGGACCATCCGGTTCCACTTGGGCCCGCGGATCTCATGACCTGGCCGTCGCGTCGAGTACTGCTGCATGAGAGCGAAGGCCGAGTCGTAGACGTTCAGATTTCAAACGGTGACCGTCTCGGGCCACAGAACCAGTTGGTGAACGAATCGATGGCAGCATGGCGGAAGAGTGCGGCTCAATCGAAGAGCGCCGGGACGGACGTCTATATGCCCGTTCTGCATCTGCCGGAGAGACGAATGTGGCAGGGACTTGCGGGTTTGTTGATGTCCGCCGCCGGGGAGTCGCAAAGCGCTTGGGTGGTGAAATGGCTGGGGGAACTCCGCTGCGAGGAGTTGCTTCCTGCTACTCAAGTGATCCGACTTCGTGCCGTAGGCATCGAATACGGCCCTCAAGCCTCGTCGATTGCAGGCATGGTGGATGACTCGTTGCGCGCCCAAGTCATCGCGCTGTCCGATCCGGTGCTCGTTGCGGCAGCTGTCGACGCTGCCAAACGTGCCAGTGATGCGGTAGTCGCTTTGGCGAATCTCGCCAGCAACCTTGAAGCGGCTTGCGGTGGGGATTCCGAGCGCCCTCGGTCACGGACCTTCGAGCTGGGATACAGCCTGCTGGACGGCCCCTATCGGCTTTGGCTTGCTGACCTGGCAGACCCCAGCAAGGTGGTTGAGACTCTCGACGATTGGTCGCAAGAAGTGAAACGGATCTTGGCAGAGGCCGCATATCGATTGATCGATGACGCAGGACCGGTGGCACAGATCGGGCGTGAGGTCGCCCAACGTGGATCGGGGGAGCCGCGGCTCCTCGACGCTGCGCTGGCCGAAATCTGGTTCCGAGCTGCACTCAACAAAGCCCTGGGCCTCAGCCCCAGCTCGTCACAAAAACAGGAGGCTAACGCATGACGCAGGTGACTCAACCCAAGAAAGCGGTACTTATCCGGCAATTGGTGGGGCCAAGGGTTGCGAAGCTCCAGCACGACTATCTGGACAACTCTTCGCCTTTCAACTCAGAAGCGGTCGCAACGCTTGCCAGGCTGCGACGTTGCAGAGCGGACGAGCCGGGTGCCGATCCGACGGTGTGGGCCATCACCCTGGCGGATCTGCCAGAGGAACTTCGTTGGGATAACGGATCAAGCCCGGCCGAGCGATCGGTGCATGCGGCATTCGTGCTCTACGCGGTGCACCAGCAATCCCAGCGGGTTGGAGTGCATCGCTATGGCGTCTCGTTAGGGTCCGCGGTTCGCGAACTCGCACAGGCGCGTGGGCGCGACGGTGAACCCGATCAGTCGGTCATAAGGCGCTTACACCAGGTGGCCTTGGCGAATGATGAGTCCGGCCGACTCCATTTCCTACGTGGCCTCATCACTCTGTTGCACGGTGAAGACAACCCCATCGCACTGGACTATGCACGGCTTGCCGAAGACCTATGGCGACTGAGTGACACCTATCAAGACAGCACGCGAGTCGTGGCCCGCTGGGGACGCGATCTTCACAATCGACCACGCTCAACCAAACCAGGAGAAGACGAATGAACCTCAATATCGACGTCCATATCATCCAGTCGGTTCCGCCGAGCAATCTCAACCGTGATGACACTGGTAGCCCGAAGACCGGTACTTATGGTGGTGTGCGCCGCGCGCGGGTGAGCAGCCAGGCATGGAAACGCGCTACCCGTCGAGACTTCGAGGGGTATCTGGACAAGTCCGAGTTCGGGGTTCGCACCAAGCGCGCCGTTGAGCTCCTGAGCGCTCGTATCGTCGCACTGGACCCGTCCCTGGACACCGAAGCAGCCGACGCAAAGGCGACTGCAGTGCTCAACGCGGCGGGGCTTCAAACCAAGGCCAAGCGAAAGGCTGTTGAAGGTGACCGTGAGCTCACCGAGTACCTCGTGTTCTTCAGCAACTTGCAGCTGGACAAGCTCGCAGCTCTGGCAATCCAATCGGGAGAGAAACCTTCAGCCAGGGATGCGAAGCAGATCCTGAAAGAAGGCAACAGCTTCGACGTGGCGTTGTTTGGACGGATGGTGGCCAATGATGCCGATCTCAATGTTGATGCCGCCTGCCAAGTAGCGCACGCCTTGAGTACTCACGCCGTCACCAACGAATTCGACTATTACACCGCTGTTGATGACGAGAACCCCGATGCGGACACCGGCGCCGGAATGATCGGGACCGTGGAGTTCAACTCGGCCACGCTTTACCGTTATGCGACGGTGAACGTGCCCGCGCTGCAAGCGAATCTCGGTCAGGCTGAGGCCACGGGGCGTGCGGTTGAGGCGTTCCTCCGTTCTTTCGTGCAGTCGATGCCGACTGGCAAGCAGAACACGTTTGGAAACGGCACGCTTCCCGAAGCCGTTGTGGTGATGGCGCGCGATGGCCGTGCGGTGAGTCTCGTGGGAGCTTTTGAGGACGCCGTAGATGGTCGTGATGGAGGCTTCGTCAAGGCATCATGCCAACAGCTCGCGGACTACTCCGCAGACGTCGCGGCGGCCTACTCGAACGCTCCGGTGGCGACCTGGGTGGTGCGAGTGGGCGAGCGTACGGCCCCCCTGGATGGTCTTTCGGATAACCGGGTTGATCTCGATTCGTTGGTAACCGAGGTGGGTGCCTTGGTTCGGGAATCTCTCGTGGAGCCGGCGTGACCGTACTGTTGCTCCGGCTTGCCGGCCCACTTCAAGCCTGGGGCGACTCCAGTAGATTCGCTCGCCGCGATACCGGCCGGTTTCCTACAAAGAGCGGTGTCCTTGGCCTACTTGCTGCAGCTCAAGGAAGGCGCCGCGTGGAGGAGATCGAAGATCTGGCGCAGTTGCGTTTCGGGGTTCGTGTCGACCAGCCAGGCGTGATGCAACGGGACTTCCAAACAGCAATCAACTGGACCACCGGCAAGTCAATGCCGCTGTCCTACCGCTACTACCTCGCTGACGCGGTCTTCGTTGCCGGCGTCGAAGGTGATCCCTCTTTGCTGGGCGCCTTGGACTCCGCCCTCTCGGACCCGGTATTTCCGCTGTATTTGGGTCGAAGAGCGTGCCCGACTGTCGGGAGGGTCTCGCTGGGAATCCACGAGGCGTTCTTGGAGGACGCCTTGCGCTCCGCACCGTGGGAAGCCTCGTCCTGGTATCGCAGAAAACAAAGCCAGGAAGTGGATTTGCAGCTGGTCCTGGACGCGTTGCCCGACGAGACAGGAATCGTTCAGACCTATCGGGATGTCCCGCAGAGCTTCAATCCGGAGCGGCGCGAGTATGGCTGGCGAGAGGTGGCGCAGCGGCCGCCGGTTCGGGTGACGAATTCACTGGGTATTCAGCCGCGAACTTCCAGCCCAGACTGGGTCGGCACGGTGGAGGGGGCCTGATGTACTTGACGCAGATGCCGCTCAACCCGCAACGTCGGTCGACCAGGGACCTTGTGGGGTCGCCGCAGCGCATTCACGCAGCGGTGCTTGCGGGGTTCCTTCCTGGCGCAGCTGATCGGGGGCGGGTGTTGTGGCGACTCGATTCCGACGGTCCGCACTCGCTCAACCTGTTCGTGGTGAGCGCAGAGGTACCGTCGTTTGACGCCTTGGCCGAACAAGCTGGTTGGAGTTCCAACCCGGTATGGAGGACGGCGGACTACGGCAAATTCTTGTCGAACTTGGCCGTGGGACAGCGGTGGGTCTTCAGATTGGTCGCGAACCCGGTGCGCGCCATTCGCGATGGAGGTGATGGCGCCAGCCGGGGTAGGCGCGTGCCGCTCATCAAAGAAGCTGACCAGCGTGAATGGCTGGTGGCGCGTTCACAGCGCTTGGGTTTCGCGATCCCCTCCGGGAGTTCGGGCGGTGTGAACTTGATGATCACGAAGAGCGAACGCGTTCGATTCGATCGGCATACCGATGGCGTTACCCGGTCAGTGACTGTTCAATCCGCTCAGTTTGACGGAGTCCTCGAGGTCACTGATCCCGAGGTCCTACGGGAATCGTTGACCAAGGGAGTTGGGGGTGCGAAGGGTTACGGCTGCGGTCTACTTACGTTGGCGCCGCTGAGATGAAGCCGATTCCAGGTACGCCCCCGTCCGCGGTGGGAGAACTGTCCCGGGTGTCCGACCGGATGACGTTCTTGTATCTCGAACACGCAATCGTTCACCGTGACAGCAACGCGATCACGGTTCGCGATGATCGTGGAGTCGTTCACGTCCCCGCGACTGCGGTGGCGGCAATCATGTTGGGTCCGGGCACAACGATCAGCCATCAGGCGATCACCTTGCTCGCCGACAGCGGCACGGCAGCAGTATGGATCGGAGAGCAGGGCGTTCGTTTCTATGCCGGTGGCCGGCCGCTTGCGCGAACGAGTCGGTTATTGGAAGCGCAAGCTGCGTTGGTTTCGAATCAGTCGAGCCGGTTGCGCGTCGCTCGGCAGATGTATGCGATGCGGTTTCCCGGAGAAGAGACCGAAGGCCTCACCATGCAGCAACTGCGAGGACGAGAAGGCGCACGCGTTCGACGCCTGTACCGCGAGCATGCAGCCGAGCAAGGTGTTGAATGGACGACCAGGCAGTATCGCCCGGACGATTTCGACGCGGGCGATGGTGCCAATCAAGCGCTCTCGGCGGCCACGGCCTGCCTTTATGGTGTCGTTCACGCTGTGACCGTTGCGTTGGGGTGTGCCCCAGGTCTGGGATTTGTGCACACTGGGCATGATCGATCGTTTGTTTTTGATATCGCTGATCTCTACAAGATGGAGATTGCGGTCCCCGCGGCATTCCGCGTTGTTGCGCGAGGAAGTGAGGACGTGGGCGGCGACGTGCGACGGGAGATGCGCGACGCGATGCACAGCGCCAATCTAATGAGCCGCTCGGCAGAGGATATTCACCGACTGCTCGGTACCGGCGGGGAGCTAGATGAAGACTTCACCGCTGATGTCATTGAGATCTGGGACACGAAGTCCAGGCTCGCTGGCGGCCAGAACTACGCGGATGACCTGCCGTGGTAGTCGTGGTCCTTACAGCATGCCCGGCGGGCCTCCGCGGGCACCTGACTCGGTGGCTCCTGGAAATCAGCCCGGGGGTGTTCTGTGGGCGTATCTCCGCTCGCGTGCGGGATCGCCTGTGGGTGCGCATCGTTGAGTTGGCGAAGGATGGGCGAGCAATCATGGTCTTCTCCCGGCGAGGGGATCAGGGCTTGGATTTCAGGGTACATAGGCATGACTGGGAGCCAGTCGATTTCGATGGCGCGACGCTTATCCGCAGACCGTGCGAAGGCGGGCCTCAACCGAGCATGCGACCGGGTTGGAGTGTGGCAAGCCGACGGCGGCGGGCAAAACTGAAGTAGGTTCTTGATGACTCAACGCATTTCCGCTCGTCAGGAAGTGCCGTCCCCGCCCACGCGGGGGTGAGCCCTTGGCTGCCGCGGGTGAGCTCAGCGTGGCCGAGCCGTCCCCGCCCACGCGGGGGTGAGCCCGCTGATGACTTCATTGGTGGTCCACGAGACTTGCCGTCCCCGCCCACGCGGGGGTGAGCCCTCCCCCAGCCGATCAATCACCCCATCCAGGTGGCCGTCCCCGCCCACGCGGGGGTGAGCCCAGCCACGAAGAGGCCGAGTATCCGAATCTTCGGCCGTCCCCGCCCACGCGGGGGTGAGCCCAGCAAGTCTCCGAGGCGTCCCGCGGCGCGAAGGCCGTCCCCGCCCACGCGGGGGTGAGCCCTTGCCCGGACGGGTAACGGAGTAGATCGACGCGCCGTCCCCGCCCACGCGGGGGTGAGCCCGTGGTTGTCGCTGCCTGATTCGTGCCGGGAGGGCCGTCCCCGCCCACGCGGGGGTGAGCCCCGATGCCACCACTCTGTGATTCACTCACCTCAGCCGTCCCCGCCCACGCGGGGGTGAGCCCCATCGGAGCATCAGAAGATCGACATCCTCATGGCCGTCCCCGCCCACGCGGGGGTGAGCCCCTTGCCGAGGAGCGACGGTCTGAGGTGGTGAGGCCGTCCCCGCCCACGCGGGGGTGAGCCCGCGTGGAGTCCGTTGGTGTCTCCAGCCGGGTAGCCGTCCCCGCCCACGCGGGGGTGAGCCCCTGAAGCGGATGCACCTGAAGAACCCCGGATGGCCGTCCCCGCCCACGCGGGGGTGAGCCCTGCACCTTCCGTCGAGGACATCCGCGACGCCCGCCGTCCCCGCCCACGCGGGGGTGAGCCCCAAGAGTCAGCAGCGGGTCGAAGTCGATTGCAGCCGTCCCCGCCCACGCGGGGGTGAGCCCCCCGACTGAATCTGCCACTGGCGCACCCAGCGGCCGTCCCCGCCCACGCGGGGGTGAGCCCGCCTTGCGCTCAGCATCGGCTGCCCGACGTTCGCCGTCCCCGCCCACGCGGGGGTGAGCCCCGGTCCGGCAATGCGCATCGACAGCTTCCCGCGCCGTCCCCGCCCACGCGGGGGTGAGCCCTTCCAGCGCGCCCTGTGACCGCAGTGACCTTAGCCGTCCCCGCCCACGCGGGGGTGAGCCCCTCTGACGCTGGCAGCTCTTCTCACATCCGTCGCCGTCCCCGCCCACGCGGGGGTGAGCCCTGCTCGGCCCCAATCTCGGCAGCCTGCGATCCGCCGTCCCCGCCCACGCGGGGGTGAGCCCCCGACCCGGACAGCATGTGTCCGCGGTCGGTGGCCGTCCCCGCCCACGCGGGGGTGAGCCCCTTCGCCATATCAGCCCTCTACTTGCTTCAGGGCCGTCCCCGCCCACGCGGGGGTGAGCCCGCGTGGAGTCCGTTGGTGTCTCCAGCCGGGTAGCCGTCCCCGCCCACGCGGGGGTGAGCCCTCCAACGTCCCGGCCACCGGGTACGAACTGGCGCCGTCCCCGCCCACGCGGGGGTGAGCCCCTTGCCGAGGAGCGACGGTCTGAGGTGGTGAGGCCGTCCCCGCCCACGCGGGGGTGAGCCCTCCGTAGGGAGCGGAGAAGTCTGTATAGGTAGGCCGTCCCCGCCCACGCGGGGGTGAGCCCACGGCACCAGGGAAGGCGAAGTTGATCAGCGCCGCCGTCCCCGCCCACGCGGGGGTGAGCCCGCGGCGGGCGCGTCGGCTTCCTCACTCTGACGGCCGTCCCCGCCCACGCGGGGGTGAGCCCTTCACACGTGCCCGTCGGTGTCATCCGCCCGAGCCGTCCCCGCCCACGCGGGGGTGAGCCCTTGTGCCTGGGTGACTGTCGAGGCACCAGCAGGCCGTCCCCGCCCACGCGGGGGTGAGCCCAGACCGGGTACACCCACAAGACCGCGATCAACGCCGTCCCCGCCCACGCGGGGGTGAGCCCTCACTGCCGAGAATGTGAAGCGTCTCCGGGCGGCCGTCCCCGCCCACGCGGGGGTGAGCCGCTGATCTGCTTCGCAGCATCGTGGCTGGACAAGCCGTCCCCGCCCACGCGGGGGTGAGCCCGCCGGCGGTGTTGTAGGAGACAGCCACCTCTCGCCGTCCCCGCCCACGCGGGGGTGAGCCCTCGAAGAGGCCAACAAGACCGAACTCCAGAAAGCCGTCCCCGCCCACGCGGGGGTGAGCCCGGGGCATCACTTATCTGGCACCCAATCGGTGAGCCGTCCCCGCCCACGCGGGGGTGAGCCCAATTGCCGAGGATGCCCAAGACGGTTTAGCGAGCCGTCCCCGCCCACGCGGGGGTGAGCCCCCCGAGCGCTGCCGCGAGCTCCTTGGTGTCATGCCGTCCCCGCCCACGCGGGGGTGAGCCCTTGCGCATGATCTCCGCGAGCTGGCGCGCCTGGCCGTCCCCGCCCACGCGGGGGTGAGCCCCTACCGACCGATAAGCGTCTTCCCTAGTCGCGGCCGTCCCCGCCCACGCGGGGGTGAGCCCTCATCTTCTGGGCGACCACCGACGACGGCGGCGCCGTCCCCGCCCACGCGGGGGTGAGCCCGATACTCTCCTCCGGAGCCAGAGCCGGAGCCGGCCGTCCCCGCCCACGCGGGGGTGAGCCCACATGTGAGAGTCGTGTACGACCGACCGAGCGGCCGTCCCCGCCCACGCGGGGGTGAGCCATCCCATGTAACCGTTTGCCCATAGGTGACAGTGCCGTCCCCGCCCACGCGGGGGTGAGCCCTTCAGGTCAGCGAGGGTGGAAAAGGCCGGCATGCCGTCCCCGCCCACGCGGGGGTGAGCCCC
>SWCH01002977.1_pt1 | contig 36702 bp, 28 predicted proteins | sample 4690051 | NCBI WGS metagenome assembly SWCH01 (sample SAMN10267282, study PRJNA491770) | bioreactor metagenome | isolation source: DHS bioreactor inoculated with | place: Japan: off Shimokita Peninsula | reverse complement strand
TTTTTTGGAATATCCTAATGTTTTTCTTGTTAATCTGTTGTTATCTTGTCTTAAAGTCAAATTTTCTCGTTCTATGTAAGAAGTAGAGATGAAACTAAAGTCAATATCTTCTTCCATACCATATATAATGCGTTTTTCAATATTAACCACTTTACTTCCCTCTCGCTCCTTCACTACTTGAGCATATTTTAACTCAGGCAATGGCATTTGTTTCGGTTTTCGTGGACGTCCTCGTTTATCGGTCCTTGAAAACTCCTTTGTATAGCTGTATCTGTCCAATAGTGCTTGTGCGTAGTATTTTCTTCCGTCGGTGACAAATAAAGGTAATTCCTCTTCGTTTATTCGATCACATGTTTGTTTAACAATCTCATCAGCCGCATCTTGAGTCATGGCACCTGCGTAGGCTGCTAGGATTAGTCTGTGTTCAGGTGCGAAGCTTAACCAGATCCATCTTTCATCTTCTGATTCATGCTCCATTCTCGGAACTGTTTTTTTTTAACAAAAGTCCACAACTCATCTAACTCCACTTTATCAACTTTTATGTCTTTCATAAGGACTTTGTTTATTTCTTCGCTGTGTTCAGAAGCTATGCGCAGCCATCTGCGCACAGTATCCAGTTTAACACCTAAAACTTCTGCTGTGCTCCGTAAACTCATGCCTTTTAAAATCATTTTCAAAGCCAAAAAAACTGTCTCTTCATTTGTTCTTAAATCGTGTAATATTGTATTTGAATGTGAAGTGAAACTTTTAGAGCATGTTCGACAAATAAATTTGTGAACAGGACCATTTTTTGTCTGGTAGGTTCCATTACCCACAATATTACCGTTTTCAGTTTTCCCGTAATCTGCACAGCTCTTGTTAGGACAAGCCACATCCACAAAACCAGGTTTAGGACCACGAACACCCATAAAAACACATCCCCTTAAGTATAAATATGGTCCTAACTACTATATAAAACTTCAGTATTTTGAAGGGTCAACACCTAATTTTTTAGAATTAAGATTTAATAATTAAATTAAGATTGAATAAAACGAGAAATTGTCTAAAATAATTCATTTTAAATTAAATATCCATTTTAAAATTTAAAAAATTAAGTAATCTACCATTACATTAAATTTTGCTCTTTTTCAGTTTTTTTTTATTCTATGCTTATTCTAAATTTTTCTACTTTATTATTGATTTTAAGAGAGCCATTCTAACTGGAACTCCGTAAAAGGCTTGTTGGAAGTATCTTCCGTAGGGTGTGTTATCCAAATCGTGTGAAATTTCATCCACGCGAGGTAGGGGGTGCATAACTATGGCTTCGCTCCCCTTAAGGATTTTTGAGTCAATGGTGTAGGCTCCTTTAATTTTTAAGTATTCCTGGGGGTCTGGAAACCTTTCTTTCTGGATTCTGGTAACATACAACACATCAGCATAGTTTAAAACATCCCTAATATCTTCAGTTTCCTGCACACTTACCCCTGCTGCCGCCAGATCGTGTAGCACTTCCCTGGGCATTTTAAGTTCTGGTGGTGATACAAAACTCATTTTAGCCCCGAACATGGCTAGTGCATAAGAAAGGGAGTGTACGGTTCTACCGTATTTAAGATCACCCACCAGTGCCACGTGTAATTCTTCAATATCACCAAGGATGCGTTTCATAGTGTACAAATCTAGGAGGGTTTGGGTGGGATGTTGTCCTGCACCGTCCCCAGCGTTAATCACTGGGACGTCTACCATCTCTGCAACATACCGGGCAGTGCCTTCCATATTATGGCGAATCACAAGGGCATCAGTGTACTCCCCAACTATACGCACGGTGTCGGTTAAATTCTCGCCCTTGGTAACCGAACTGGTTCCTGCTTCTGCAAAACCAACTGTACTTCCCCCTAAACGTTTGATGGCTGTTTCAAATGAGAGCCGAGTGCGGGTTGATGCTTCGTAAAACAACATTCCCAGAATCGATCCTGATAATGCATTGGATTTTTCCTTTGATCGGGCAATGGGTTCCATTTCCTCGGCTAATTTGAGGATATATTCAATGTCTCTTTTACTAAAATCTTTAATTGAAATTATATTTTTCAAATTGAAACCCATCTTCTCCACCATAACCCTTGTTTATGCGTGATTATCCACTACAAAACCTCATATCCAACTCTAATTATGCTGATTATCTTTAATATTATTTATTTTTAATAGGCCAAATATTTAATTTTTAATGGTTCATTTACCTTGGAATAAATCAAAACAACTTATTTCAAATATTTCAGTTATTAAACTATATTTTGGTAAAGATACGGTGTGTTTCGAACTTTTTAGTTAAATTTTTCTCCCAAATGTTAAATAACCGGTATGTCCAGTCATCCTGGTTTTAGGGCGCACACCTTTATCTTTAACTTCTATCTCACGAACCAAACATTCTAAACTCTTTAAATTGGAGAAACTGCGCTTTTTAAGTATTCTGTTTAGTAGTTTAACCTGGTCTATGTAGGGAGTGTAGGCTGCCAAGTATCCTCCGGATTTAAGGGCGTCACGGGCATGTTCAACCACTTCCCATGGTTTGGGCAGATCCAGGAATACCAGATCCACATCCTCTTCATCAATCCCTTCCACCACGTCCTGACATTTAAGGGTTACATTTTCCAATCCAAAGCCTTTAACATTTTTTTCAGCTATCTGTGAGAAATCTTCTCTTAATTCATAGGAGTAAACATGACCAGTTTCTCCAACTACGTTTGCCATGAATATAGTGGCTGCACCCGCTCCGGTTCCGGCCTCCACCACTCGCTGTCCATATCCCAGCCCAGTATAAGCTGTCATCACACCCAAGTCTTTGGGGAGGATAATGGAACATCTGCGGTCCATAAGTTCAATGTAATCGTTGATGTTGGCTTTTAATACACGGAATTCACGCCCTAAGTGTGTTTTTAAAACATCCCCTGGATTACTACTACCTATTTCTTCTTTTTTAATGTAACCATGGTCAGTGTGCAAGTCATCAGTGCCAATCAGAAATTTCTTTCCCTTTTCATTCACTAAAATCTTCATCTATCCTCATTCTCCATTTGGCTTAATTAATTCTAAGTTCCCTTATTTCCAACATTTTACCCGTTAATTTAGAATTTTTGATTATTTTTTCGTATTTTCAAGTTTGTATTCATTCTCTGGTTTATTTTTACCATTTATGATAGGTTTATCTTCTGTTAATTGTTCAGGGGAATATTTGGATGTATCTGAATATTTGGATTCAATAATTTCCCGAATATTTCGAGCTTTTATCCGACCAATACCGCTAACTCTTATTAAATCATCAGTTGTGGCATTGAAAACTCCTTCCACACTTTCAAACTCTTTCAAAAGTCTCCGGGCATTCACTGGCCCCACATTGGGTAGTGATTCCACAATGAAAAGTTGTTGTTCCTGGAGTGTTAATGGTTTTCTCTCGGTCTGGATCTGCACTTCCTTGGAACCTCTATCCAATTCCCGGATTGCTAGTCTGTGAATCATGGCTGCAGTATCCTCAGGGTTACGGGTGGGGATGATGGGTATGTTAAAATCAACTGCCAGACTGGCCAGTGCTCCTCGAATGGCATTGGGGTGTAATCCACTGCTGTAGAGATCCTGCCCTTCCAGAATGATCACCGGCTTGGAGAAGTTCTCCACCAGTTCCTGAGCCTGTTTATATAACCTTTTATCAATCAATGAGCTAACAAAATCCTTGGTACTTTTTCTCTCCACAACCACATCTGAACTTATCTGATAATCACCAACCAGAAGACTGGAAGGCTCCACACTCACTTCCAGATTACTCAATTCTCTAGTAACCCCAGACATGGCCTCCCGGTGGTCCACATATACCACTAATTTATTATCTTTCCCTTCGTCTTGCGAATCAGCGTTATTGGTATTTTTCCTATCCAGAACTTTAACATCCTCATCATTTGCAATCAAAGGTTTTTCTGGCTGAGTGAAGCCATTAGCCAGTTGTTTTTTCATTTTCCTTTCTCGGTGCATGCTGGAATAATAAAATGACTCATCCCTAGTGTTTTTAGTGATTAAAACAATCATGCGTCCTTTATTAGCTCTCCCAGTACGCCCACGCCTCTGGATCATTCTTATCTCTGAGGGCACTGGTTCATAAAGTACCACCAGATCCACGCTAGGTATGTCAATACCTTCCTCTGCCACACTAGTGGAAACCAGCACCTGGTAGGTTTTCATCCTGAAGGCCTTTATGATCTCCGTCTGCTCTTTCTGGGTGAGACCTTTTTCTTTCTCCCGGCTGGCCTGTCCAAAGAATTTAACCGCATTTATACCCTCTTTCTGGCACCGGTCATGGATCTGGTTCACTGTATCCCGGTACTGGCTGAAGACAATAACTTGCTGTTTATCCTCACGAGCTTCTTTGAGTATTTCAATGAGTTTTCCCATTTTCGGATGTTCTAAATTATTCTGGTGCGCCTGTCTGGTGAGGTTTACCGCGGCTTTAAAGTTTTCATCCTTTAATAATCCCTGTGCAGCTCTGGTTTTTTTCTGACGCATTCTCTGGAAATAGGAGTATAAGTTACTCATGCCCTGGGTTTCCAGAAGCTCAAGGGAGTGCATAACACTGAAAACCGCGGTTAACATGGATATTGCCAGTAAACATTCCCGGGGTGGGGTGGCACTTCTGGACATCCGGTTCTGAACTTTTCCACGGGCCCTTAATATATCCTTTTTGCTGACCTGCTGGATTGACCTGAGTACTCCCAATTTTTTCAAACCCTTCAGACGGTTTTTGAGCACCACATCCAGATGGTTTTTAATGGCCAGTTGTTCCTTTTTCAAGTCTACCTTAATCCATTCAACTTCAATGGGGTTAAAATAGGGTTTAACATCGGTGTCATCTTCATTCTTCACCACCACCTCTTTGATAAAAAGGTTTTCACATACTTGGTTTATTTTTTCTTCATCACCACCAGGAGATGCAGTTAATCCCAGTATCAACCTGTTTTTAGCCTGTTTAGTGTAACGTTGTGCCAGGAAGACGTAGGAATAGGATCCAGTTCCCCGGTGACATTCATCAAAGATCAGTAGCGAAACGTTTTCTAAGGAGTACCTACCGGCAATAATATCTGATTCAATAGTTTGAGGTGTGGCACATATTATCTGAGACTCTTCCCATCTTTTAATCCGTTCTTCCACCTTCACCGCACCGGTAAGGCTGTTGGTGGTTGATTTTAAAAACTCACGGAAACTTTCCTCGTGCTGTACCACCAGGGGTTTGGTAGGTGCTAAAAGTAGAATTTTACTATCCGGATATTTTCTAAGACGGTCTGCAGATACCAGAGCAGCCACTATAGTTTTGCCCAGAGCTGTAGGGGCCACTATCATAGTATTTCCCTTTTTAAGAACGTTGGCTGCAAGTATTTGTTGGTAAAGACGTGCTTCAATTTTTGCCGGTTCGATTAAAGGGTGTTGTATCCACCTTACTGTTTTTGTTGAAGGGCGGGTCTCTTTTTGATGTTTATTTCCAACCATTTTTAATATCCTGAATTAGGTTTGTTAGAGTGACATATCTTGAACTAATACTATGTTTGCAATCTATAAAACTATTACAAAAAAATCAATTCAAACAGCAGATATACATATGAGTATTTCTTATATTCACATTCTCGTGATTTTTATTATCAAACCACTATGTTTAATTCGTTTTCAAATGAGGAATAAATTAATAGTTAGTAAAAAATTACTTCTTATTAATTCTAAATATTTGGTGTGGTTTAGTCACCTTCCTGATGCTGGAAACGGTCAGAAGGTTGTCAGAATCAAGGTTAGGAGTTCCCCCCTACCAACCCTCTATCTTTTTGACTTCTTCCAATATTTCAATACACTCTGTTATTTCCTTAGTAGGTTCTAACCCGTCTAGTATGTCTATAACTTGGTTAATTCTGGTTATACTTCCAATATTCATATTTTTATCTTTCTTTAGTTCTATATTGTCAAAACCCTTTAGTTTCACCATTTTATCCCCTCTTCTTCAGTGATTAACTGGCTTCCATTATTCGATTAATATTTTTTTAATGAATTATAACCATTAATTTCTTCTTTATCCTTCTAAAATTCATGTATTTACCAAGTTATATTATTTGTATGGTGTTAAAAATTCAATAAGGTATGGTTCTACCTTTAATATCCCTTTTACTTCATTTTCTCCATGGTAATGGGTATTTAAAAGTGCATTTCCTTCATCGTGTACTAGTAGAAACTTATCCCCTAACGGTTATTGTATATTCCAATTTACATTATCATAGTATGTGGTAGTTATCTTAACGGATATTTACTTGCCTCTTGTTTTTCTTTTACCTGCGATCTTGTTACCATTTCCGGTGCTGTTTAATATGCTTCCAAGATGGGGTGTGTTTTTTTATCCTTTTTGTAAAAACTAATCCAGATTTTTATACATTTGCTTAAAAATAAATTTGTAATGTAATGTACTGTCATATAATTAACTTAAATTATATTATTAATGAATAAATTAATATTACTAATGATTGGTAGTAGTGATTCAGATGGTTGGTGAATACAATAACCGGGAACAAGATTTGAAAACAATTTACCAGGAATTTATAAATGAATTTAACCATATATTTGGGGTTATGGGCATTTTAAAGCAATTTATTTATTTATGGGATGAAAATATTTGGGAATCATTATTTAATGTCTATGTTAAATGGAAAAATCCTTTTAATATACCGGATCCTCCTTCAACTATCCCTGTAAGTCTGTTGTTGGCACAAGCCATTAGAAATGGAATACAACCTAGAGAATTAATTGATGATTATCAAGATTCCAATGTATACTTGGTGGATTACGAAACATTCCATAATCTGCACATTTTCCTGGAGAAATTATATTCATTACATCTGGGCCGGGAACTGGTGGAAGATGATTTATGGGCTTTACACAAAAGTGACCTGCCAGAACGGGTTCTGGGAGGATTGGAAGTATTTGATATTTTCAAGGGTAATTTATTTTTAGGGGATGACTTTTTTCAACAGATTAAAAGTGTTATCTGGGATGAAGAGGCCTTGATTTTTTGTAAAAAATTACAAAATCTTTTAATGACATTCCTATTTGAAAACAAAAACGGAAATGAGACTATATTCAGTCAGGAACTGGAAAAAGTAGTAGTGCTACTGGCACACTGCAGTGCAGTATCCAGTGACAGCCAATATATTATTATTGGGAATGTTGTAAGGGCGTATAACGCTTTATTCAAAATCATAAACACAGATATAACTCATTTGGTTAATAAAAAATATTATACTGGTTTTTTAATCTGTAAAGATTGTAATGAATTTTATCCACTGCTGGAAAATGAATCACCACATGATTTTTCCCATTGCAGTTGTGGGGGTGGACTGGAATATCTAAGTTCAGAGAATTCAAATAATTCAAATAATTCAAATAATTCAAATAATAATCAAATTTTTAAAGGCGATTAATAAGTTAATAGTTAAAACAAGGGAATTTAAAATAGTCTGAGTGGTGGTACTTACACCATGTTTGCACCCTCACTTACCATACGTGTATTATTTTTTTATGGCTATGAGATTCTCCCATTCATCAAAAACCACATCTAATCCACACATACTTGGAACATAGTTAGCTGCTTTTGCAGAATCCACCCCTATGACTTTAAATCCCATATATTCTATGGGAGCCACTACCATACAAGTGTCACAGACCACATGACCACCAGCCTCTTCTATGATCCTGGTGTAGCCCATTCTATCGGATGCTGCTTTAACGGAGATAGATGTGCACACCCATAACTGGTTGGCCAATTTTTTCCCATCCAATTTGAGGGCAACTTCCTTTATCTCCTCTAATGATGCATGAGGACATCCCAAGCAAACCAGATCTGGTTTTTGAGAGGTTGAAAGTTTTCCCCGAGTATCATCCACATCTTCCCTGGTCACAGTTAACTTCTCCAGATTCTTGGTGTAGGGCATTGCCTCCGGGGATTCCGGGGTGGTGTTTTCCATATGGAAAAGAGCCACTGCTCCAGAAGAGGCCAGTGCTGCTCCCAGAGCTTTTAACTGGTTAACTTGTGGTTTTTTTTGCTGTTCATCCACTAATTTGAAGTAAGGGATGCCGTTTCCCACAGCTTTACCCACCAGATATCCCAGGGCACCGTAATCTGCACCGTTAAGTGAAGTTTCAACTTCAACCAGTAGATGGGGAACCCTGCCCTCATCTAAATGGTAGCCATAGTTCGGTGTTCTTCCACAGATGGCGGCGGATAATGCTCCAGGACCACCTTCACGATTTGTACGTGCGCCCAGAACTGAATTACCGTAACAAACAGCTGATGACTCTGACCAGGCAATATGGCTGCCCAGTGGGGGTACATTACCAACCAGGTAGGGAGTGCAGGTACAAGTGGTGCTGATTCCCATTTTGCGATAGGCTTCCACAATGAGTAACTGTTTTTTGGTGAATTCAGCAGGAAACCCGAGTTCCTTCCACTGGTCAAGATCCACACCTGCCGGGTTGAGGGTGCTGGGCACCACTACCTGGGCACCTTCACCAGCCAAGTCTTCCAGGTACTCTAAACCCACGTCCCCAACGGTTTTATAGGAAACTCCAGATATCTGGGCAGACACAATCTCCACCATACCATCTGCTCCGTAGATATCTCCAAGAGCAACCAGTATCTCCATAGATTTCTCCACAGCAGGGCCATACTCGCCTGAATACATTTTTTCTTCTTCTCGGGTAAGATACATAGAAAATGCCTCGGTTATTCACGAATTCACATGTAATCAAATTAAGTAAATACTTCAAGGATTGATTTAAATGATTAGGGGATTGATCCAAGGGTTAGAATACCAATTGCCAAATCCTGATTTTAGATAAACTATCCATGAAATTAATCCTTAATTATTATAATTCAACAGATATTAAATTCCACTATTTCCCTGGTTTAACTAACCTGGGTGCTGACAATATCATTTACCAGGTTTTTGAAGTTTTCAAGTTCCTTGTAGGGTACCACTGCACCTGCAGCGATATTATGCCCACCACCTGCACCATTAAAACTTTTTGATGCCTGTTCAAGTGCAAAACCCAGATTAACTCCTTTCTGAGTCATTTCCAGGGTGGTTCGCCCGGAAATTTTAACCAGATTGTGCATACGGGACAGAGTGATCACTGGCTTCTGGGAATTCAAGATCTCCAGTTCAATTCCTAAAGATGCTAGAGTTCCCATGATCTTCTTATTTTCCTTATCTTCAGTGTAAAGGTACTGAACATAGTCCATTTCCTGGGAACCCTCTCTGGAGATCCATCTTATCCCTCTAATCAGGGATTCCCGGTATTTACTTAAAAATTCCACTCCTTCGGTTATGGCAGACTTTCTTTCACCCAGACAGATGCTTAATCCAACGGCATAGTTCTTGTTCTTACCACATGCATCCAGGATCAGAGCATAGTCCTCTAAATTTCGCAGTGCTGGGGTTTCCTGAGGCATGCTGTAGACAGTGCCGAATATTTTTGGATTAATTCTGGTCAGGTGTTCCGTGAGAAAGTCCTTCTCTTCATTGGCCAGATCTGTGAATTTAATACCGTAAGATATGCCAATTTTCTCCAGGAAAGCCTGACTTTTCTCAGGATTCCCTGAAATTCCAGGGATGGCTGGTTGGAATGTGTGTGCCAGGGCTTTATACAGGGGTTCATCCTTGGAGGATATTTTCAGGTCTTCGTGTTCTTCCACTACACCCGCTTCGGTGGCTTCGGTGAGTATGGTCTGGTTCACTCCACTAAAACCATCTGCATATTGCATATCTCCAAAGGCACCCACCAGAGCCAATCCTGTTAAGTTAACTTTGTTAAGGGGTTTCACTGTGAGATAGGTTACTCCAGAGGCACTCACATCACGGGTTCCGTCCAATCCGAACAAGTGGGGGTTCACGTGCACCAGAGTTTCCTCATCATCTCCAGTGCTATCCATGGTCTGGTGGTGGTCGGCGATTATGGCCTGGCCCTTGAGTCGGCCAATCCTCTCCACATAGCCACTTCCCATATCACAGAAAAAGAAGAGTTCATATTTCTCCTGGGAAAGACGGTCTAGAGTTTCCTCATTAAGTCGGGGAACCATGGTAACATGGAATTTCCCACCTTCCTGGGAGATGGCATTGCAGATAACACCTGCCGCTGATATACCATCAGCATCATTGTGGGAGATAACTCTCACCACATGATCCTGATCTAAATGCTCCTTAAGGAGCATGCAAGCTTCTTCAGCTCTATTTAACAAGTAGTGCTGCTTTTTGTGGGTCATATCTCCATCCTTCAGGGAGCACTCCTTCCCGGGTGTAGTACTTTACCAGTCTTCTGATCCTGGATTCCACCAGCTGCAGACCTCTTTTGGTGTGCAGGTCCTTGGGGTTTTCCTTGAGGTGGTCCCGGATGTTGACTGCCTTACGGATGAGGTTCATGAGATCTTCAGGGTATTCTTCGCCCTGATCGTGTTTTTCCAGTATCTTGGTTAGTTTCATATCGGTTACGGCTTTAACGTCTGGAATTCCGTACTGATCTCGTAGTATAATTCCAATGACACTGGTTGATTTTCCTTCTTTTCTCAGTTTTAATATAATCTCTTCTATTTCTTCGGTTGAGTATTCAACCCAATCAGGCTTTGCTGCCATCAAATCACCTCTTATAATCATCTATTCTATTTTAATCTGCAATTATCAGTAGATTAATTTATTAAGTTATTTAATCAGGATTGTGAGTTTCAACTTTTTTTAAGCTATTTATTTGCTTATAAAATCCTTATACCATTGGGCAAAATTTTCTAGGGACTGGCGTCTGTGGGAAAATTCATTCTTCTCCTCTCGGGTGAGTTCACCAAAGCTTAGGGAGTGTCCTTCTGGTATGAAAAGTGGATCGTAGGCGAAACCATGCTTTCCTTTTTCCTGATGTGCTATTTGTCCCCCGACTACACCTAAAAAAGTCTCGGGCTCGGTTTTGGGTGTTGCAAACCCAATTACCGACCTGAACTCGGCGTAACGGTCCTTGACATTATTCATCAGCTTTAAAATACCTTGATTGCCCAGGGTGTCTTGCACATATGCGGAATAGGTTCCTGGAAACCAGTTAAGAGCTTTAATAAATAGACCGGCATCTTCAACGATAACTGGTCTTCCCAGCCGCCTGGCAGCATCTTCTGCGCCAAAGCGAGCCACATCAATTAGCTCTCCCTGAATTTCAGGGTATCCCAGGTCTATGTGTTCCACCTGAATATTGAACTGGTGGAAGATTCCTTGAGCTTCTTTTACTTTGTGTTGGTTACCGGTTATAAATGTTATGGTCGAAGGAAGATGTCCAGTTTTTGGCATAAAATTCACCCGAAAAATCAGTTAAAATCCATAATAAGCGTGCACTACTTGGGATCTATAAATGGTTATGATTTTTCAACCTATTTAAATGACTTGGTTCTAACTTTCATCAGAAACAACAAAGAGGTGAAGAGGCCTATGGCAGATATTGAAGTAATGGGAGACCCTAAATTTAAGCAATTCATCCAATCAAGGAGGTATAGGGAACGATCCATCAAAATACATCATAATAGTTTAAAATTTTACACAAAATTTCTAGGAAAAACCCCAACAGAAATTATTGATGAAGCGATAAAGGAAGAAGAGGATGGGATACGGATGAGTTCACGAAAAATTAAAGAATATTTAATCAATTTCGTTGAATATCTGACAGAACTCGGTAATGCACCTCAAACGATAAAGAATAAGATAAATTCTGTTAAAACATTTTATCATGAATATGATATCTTAACACCACGGATAAGGATGCCCAAAACGGCTGAAAACCCAGTTCTTGCAAAAATACCTGGAAAAGAACATATAATACAAGCTTTAAAACATACAAGCATTCGTAACAGAGCTATGGTGCTTTTAATGTCTTCATCAGGGATGGGTTCAGGTGAAATAAGAAGTTTAACTTATAATCATTTTATACAGGCTATTAATGATGTATTAAGTGATTTAACTGAAGAAGAAAAGCTTGATATCTTTAAGGTTCAGTCAAGGGTCAAAGGAAAGGACATCATTGGTGTGTGGGATGTCATAAGATATAAAACTAAAACACCCTATATCACTTTTTCCACACCTGAAAGCATTCATGCCTTGGTAGAATACTTAATTGACAACCAAAGAAACAATAACCCAATAAAATCCAAAGACGACTATTTGTTTGCCGTAAACGGTAAACCAATGGAAGAAAACACGTTACATCAAATTTTTAAATCAATAAATGATAAATGTGGCTTTGGAAAACAGGGATATCAAAGATTTTTCAGATCCCATGCCATGAGAAAATTTATGGGTACATCTTTATTTGGTGCAGGAATGGATCGTGCAAAAGTCAAAATGTTATTAGGCCATACCGAGGATGAAACAAACGAAGCGTATTTTAAATTCTCTGTTAAAGACCTGAAAAATCTTTATTTCAAGTATATGGATGCAGTAACCATTCAAGAAACAAAAACAAAAACTATTAAGAGCGAAGAATACCAGTATCTCACAGCTAAACTCCTTGAAAAGGATGAAACACTGGCCAAGGTTGAACAAAGGTTGGAACAAATCGAAGCCAATAAAAAGGAAAAGAGAAGATCTATAGATGAATTATTCTCTAATCCCGAATTCCTGGCTGATTTCCAGGCAATGGCCAAAACGTTGGTCTGACTTCTATTATTTTTTTTTATTTACTTCCAATACATTCCAATACAATACATCCAATCATCGCTTTTTTTTCATTATGATCTTATTATTATGCTTTAATTAGAAAATTACGGTTGGGATTTTTGTAACTATATATTGTTTATTAAAATAATCCTTTCTTATCGGCTAGTAAGGAGGTCTAACAATCTATGAGATATTAAGTAAAATCTACCAAGAAAAAAAGAACCTCGATAACCCTCCAAAATACTTGGAAACACTTATTAAGGTTCTGGAATTTGAAACAGCAGTTGAATGTTAGGAGAATAATGGGCATTCATGATTAGCCACATTGCGAAGAGCTTCATGGGATGCCAATGGAACTATCTTTATTAACCTTAATAAAAGATTCTCTTGGCATTGGCCTGTTTTCTCCTTTTAAGGAGATTTGTGAACATGAAAGATAAAACTAGTGGACACTATCATAAATTAGGCGTCCAAAATATAATAAAAAGATTTTCAACCTATAACGCGGCATCAAAAGCAGGCGTATTTGATAATAAAGGTTGGTATAAATATGGGGATGATAAACGGCGACTGATTAATCTTTTAGATGATGAAGATTATCAGTATTTAGTAAATAAGTTTGATAAGAGACTTTTAGGTACCTTAAATTACTTTAGGCCGAGTGTTTTCCAGGAATGGCAGCAAAAACCATGGGATGTTGCTGAATCGTTGGGTGGGCTAGAAGATACAATGTATTACATGCTCTCCATTGATTTAGATTTAGCAAACGATTACACTGTGAATGACGTTAAAGCTTTAGAAGCTCTTGAAACAGCAGCTAGATTCATATCAGATGATTTAAGGAAAGTTATAAACGATAAATTCCTCATCCTGTTTTCAGGGAATGGTATTTACTTCCATTTGCATCCTGAATTTGTAGCTTCAGGGGAAACTAATGATGCAGCTTGTGAAAGCCGTGCTACAGAACTTCAAAATATTCTGGATGCATTCAATTTATACATCCAAACACTGGAAAGGAAGCTTTTCCAGGAATGTCCTGAAGTGCATGGGCTTGTTAAAGTGGATGCTATTAACAATCGGAAGAGGGTGTTTAAATTGCCCTTAACAACTCATAAGGATTTACCTTATTTGGTATACCCTATTGGGTTCAGAAACATCCAGATTAGGCTTAAAACTTTACCGTTATCAGATGATGAGATTCAAGAAGCAGCAAAATCTATTAATATATTTTTCGATAAAATACCCAGTCTCGAGGAGCATAAGCAGCTTGGAACTCTTCTTTCAACCTACAATAAGCCTAAAGAAGTTAATTCAAAATCAAAAAGCAAGGAGGTACATGATGTACCTCCAGTTCCAATTCCTATTGATATCATAAAGGAAGAACAAATTTGTAGTAAGATATTCAGCCATGCATCATGGCCAAAAGGTAACACGAGACGTGTTGCATTCATTACTACAGTATTAAGACGTTCTGGATGGGATAAACGATCAACCAAAAGATTTGTTAAGAAAACTGCAATTAACTGGAAAGTTGGTGCATTGGATCATGTGATCGATTCATGGTTGGATTTTGATCCACCAAACATTGAAACAATATACAATATCGGTTCGGATTATCCTGAAATGACAATGGGCGACCTGCGTGATTACTTTCCACTAAAACCTGATTATTCTCATGTGATGGATGAGATTTTCAGACTAGCTCGAAACAAAGGATTCCAAGTACCTGAAATTGAGTTAAAAGATGAAAACAATGAATGCAGAGACATTAAATTGAAATATGGAACAGAACACTTATTTGGGTTCAATGATTTGGAAACAGCTACGTCATTATTTGGTATGGAATATAAAATTGCCTTTAAAGTCCTCTGGTACACATTGGCATCATTCAGGATAGCCATATCTCGAATTAAAGCAGGACGTATAGAACTGGATGGTAGAATCTCACCATTGTTTGTTCTTCCTGCAGGTAGGGGCAAGAACCAAATAAAAACCGTAATTAAAAAAACAATTGAAGGGCTGCACTGTGATTATGGGGAACCTACTTCCCTTCATGCGGAACAGTTGGTAGGTAAAACTGTTAAAAACTCCAAAACCGGCGAGTTTTATCATAATAGAGGCTATCTAAATGATGACTATGTTGTTATAGACGAAGCTTATCAGCTACTTACCTCATCAGACCTGAAATATGCTGAAGCAAGAAAATATATCAGGGTGGCATTGGATCCGTATCCCAATAACACTGTTCACAAGAGAACAACAGAATATGGTAGAGAAGGTGCTTTGGAATTTAATCCTCATTGCCCTATATCATTGTTTGTGCAGCCAATTAGGTTTGAAAATGAAATATTGGTGTTAGAAGGTGATATTCGCAGGTTTACTATAGCATATCCTTTAATTCAATCTTCCAATGTTTCTGAAACCTTAAGAAGAAGAATATTCGACGAATCGGATAACAAGGCTGCGTTGGACAGTTTCATTACATTAATGTCTTCCCTGGAACCCATTGAATCGTTCCAGTTTTCAGAGGATGCAAAAAAGTCGTTAGAACATTTGTCTAATGATTTATACAAACAAGGGGTTTCATATTCCCATAAAATAGCTTGCTTGAATGAATCAATCATTTACACCAGTCAAAATACATTAGTGAAGTTTTCTGCAATTCAGGCATTCCAACATGGTCGGTCGACGGTGGAAAGAATTGATATAATCTTGGCATATATGGATCTGTTTGAGATAATGGAACATACCTATAAATTCATAGAAGCCAAGATTCCGGGTTCACTTGATTATGGCGAAGGTTGGAATGGTGCAGTTCAGAATGATCAGCAACTACTGAAATGGCTTCATGCAAATGGAGCAAACAGTAAAGAAAACGCAATTCCAAAGCAACAATACATTGATAAAATTAAGGAACTGTTTGGAATAGAGAAGCGACAAGCAGAATCAGTATACAAAAAGCACTTTGAAGTAGATGGGTGGATAGGAAAGACTAAAAAACAAAAGAAAGTTTTTGTCTGGTTAAAGTTCCAACCTGATGAATGTAATAATTGTACTGTGCAGTCGGATTTCGAGTTTGAATATGAGTCATACATCCAATGTTACGAACAGCTTCTGATCGAAGAAGCTCAAAAGGAATTGCATACTGCAAACATTACAATAAAAGAGGAGGCTGGGTAAATGTTCCAACCAAAAATTTTAGAGGGCTGTAACACTTTAAATTCATTCCAAACAGTGTCCAAAGTAGATGGATTTGACGAATGGTTTGATTTTAGAAATTCAGTAAAGGATAAAACTGTGCCTGTAGTGTTTATATTGGAATTGGATGATGGGATAGCAATTCATTATTTAATGGATCATATGTCTTACTCATTGTCGGATTCGGCTCATATGACAATTAAAAAATATTTCATGGACATATGCAAGCATTACGATGATATTGGCTTTCTTAAAGGCACTAATAATGGGTACTACTGTTATTCCACATGGGGCGTAATAGATAGAGTGCATCCCGATGATGCTGATAAGATTGGATTGTTCATTTACGATATCGTGATGGATATTAGAAACTGGTGGAGGTAATCCACTTTTTATTTTTTTATTTCTTTACATCAAAAAGGGCTTATGCCTCCAAAAATAATTACTACTTTTTTGTTGTATATTTGATGGTTACAACCATAATACCAAATTAATAAAAAGTATTTATAAATAAATGTAATACAATATTGGTGATGTATTATGAGAAAGTTCCAAGCTATTTCTTAACTTGAAATGTGGAAAGTGCAATAAAAGAAACAAAATTAATTTTACCCATAGTAATTTCTGAAGAAGACTGGATTATTGCACAAGAAAACTTTAAACGATTGAATAAAGGTGAAAACCCATCTGAAATTTATCTTGAGGTTATGACTGAATATTTTTTTTCAATTCCTGTGAGCATAATCAGTTTAATATGAATCCACTTTTTAAGTATATTTGATCATTAAATGTATTGGAACGTGTTTAAATGCAATATATTGTCATACATTAATTTTTATTAGAAATTAAAGTATAATTAAAATACAATAAGCATATTAAGGATCAATTAAGATCCGTTAACTATATAAATGATCAAAACATACTATAACTGCACACAAATAACCTTGCATTAGTTTAAGACACAATAAGAGTTAATGTGTCCTGGATTTTTACAAGGTTGGAGGTGACTGCCATGGTCATCTCCCACTCCAAAAAAAGCTTATTTATTCTGATCACCATGAGAAAAGAAATAACGTTAGAAATGGATCCAGAGCTACTGGAAAAGATAGAAACATCACCATTTGAACTGGAAGATTTAGTTGATTTAAACTTTTGCTTAACTATTGAGATAAATTCTTTAAATAAATTGTATAAACTTCAGATTAAAGGTATCCAAAAAGATTTAGACATATTGAAAGAGAAAAATGAACTTTATAATGATATTTGGATGGCTAAAAAGCGAAAAATTTTCATATTAAATAAATACAAGGAAATTAATAAACCCTTAATCCTTTTTGATATCTTGGTTAATGAAAATAATCCAGATATGTATGATGTTGAAGAATCCAAATACAGCGGCCGCCTTGATGAAATTGACTATTTTTTATCTGAATATCTCGAGGAAATTCAAAGTATGGATAGGTTCAGCGATTAAGATAAAATCAAAACATTATATTATACTTGATACAAACATTCACATATGGAAAATGATCTTTTCAACCTAACCTTACTGAAAAAGCATTCCAAAAAATTTAAATTAACTCCATCTAAACATGATTTACTTAAAGAGTACATTAATAAGGTTGAAAAAGACGAATTTAAGTCAGAAACCAAGAATTACCTCTATTTTTATGATGTTATCCTTAAAAGCATCCTGGGCTATAAACGGGAAGATGTTCTTTTTGATGAAAAGGGTGATGTAGGAACAGGTCGAAGTGAGTTTGTTTTAAAATCTGATGATAAAAAGTTCATGGTTATTGAACTAAAAGGTCAGGGCATTGACTTGGACAAACGACAAAGTGGCCGATCTGATAATAAAAGTCCAGTCGAACAAGCTTTTGGATATGCCATCAACACTGGAGATGTTAATTGGATCATGGTATCCAATTATAATGAAATTAGGCTTTACAATTATTATGAGAAGACCAAATACATATCATTTAATGCAAGGGAATTGTTAGATAAGCAGAAGTTTGCATGCTTCATGCTGGCGTTTTCCAGAGAATCACACATTGAATCTGATGATATCAGCAAAGTTCATGAAGGCACTTTAGTTGTCGATCGCAAACTGGCAAGTGAATTCTACAAACTGTACAATGAAACACGGCTGATGTTAATTAAGGAACTGGAATCAGAAAGTCAGATGGAACGGTTAGATGCTATTCACTACGCTCAAGTAATCCTCAATCGTTACATGTTCATCTGTTTCGCAGAAGATACTAATCTACTACCTTCACAAATATCCATTGACACCGTAGCAACACCCATACAAAAGGGCAACTTACGACATAGGAGTATTTGGCAGCGACTAAATGAATTATATCTTGATATTAATGAGGGAAATGAGTTCAAAAAGATAAGTGAATACAACGGGGGTTTATTTGCTGAAGATCTCGACTTCATAATGATCAGGGATATTGTCGATGAGCAGAACTTTTTCAAAGATGTATACCAAGATTGGAACTTTACCGAATACGAAAAAGACATCAACCATTTATTAGGAAATGCAAAAGACCGTGTTAATTCAATATACCGTAACATGCTCACAATATCCTCATTTGACTTCTCAACAGAGTTAGATGTAAATATTCTTGGTCACATCTTCGAAAACAGTATTGGAGACATCGAAGAACTCAAGGAAGATAGTAAAGGCCGACGTAAAAAAGAAGGAATCTTTTATACTCCTAATTACATCACGGATTATATATGTAGAAATACTATTATCCCTTACTTGAGTAAATCTGGTAAAGTGATTAGTGTTGATGAACTCATCAAGGAATACTCTGATGGAAATGAAATTAATGATTTGGAATCCGGAGTAATGAATATTAAGATAGTAGATCCAGCTTGTGGATCCGGAGCATTTCTGAACAAAGCTGCTGATGTGCTTTTAGAAATACATAAAGGAATTTATGATTTTAAAAAGGGAAAATACACAACTACTATCAAAACTCGTGGTGGAAAAGGCAAAAGCAGGGTAAAAAGGGATGCAAAACATGTTAAATTGGACTCTTACTTTGATGAGGTTAACACCAGGCGTGAAATATTAATCAACAATATTTATGGAGTGGATCTTAACGAAGAATCTGTGGATATAACTAAACTCTCCTTGTTTTTAAAAGTCTGCCAAAAGGATAGAAAACTCCCAGAAATTGACAATAACATAAAATGCGGAAATAGTCTTATTCATGATCCCAAATATACTGATAAACCATTCCAATGGGAAACAGAATTCCCTGAAATATTCAAAGCCGATGGTTTCGATGTGGTGATAGGAAACCCACCATATGTGCGACATGAAAAGATAAAAGAGATTAAACCATATCTTAAAGATCATTTTAAGACTTATACGGGGTTAGCTGATCTTTATGTTTATTTCTTCGAAAAAGGACTTGGGATTCTTAAAGATAAGGGTATGTTGGCATATATATCTTCAAATAAGTTTATAACAGCTAATTATGGGAAGCCTTTAAGGAAATTTATTTTAAATGAAGTTGAGTTTGAATCTTATATTGATCATAGTTCTGATAAAGTGTTTGATGATGCAACTGTACATTCTTGTGTTATTGTTCTAAAAAAAGAGATTCCAAACGAAAATATGGTGTTAATTGATGATTCATTCGAAATTCAACAATCAAGATTAGGAATCGATAATTGGTGTTTTGAAAACCCCACTATATTGGATTTAAGAGATAGAATAGGCAGAAAGGGTATAAAAATCAAAGATTTTGAAGATTTAAAGATATATTATGGTATGAAAACTGGTTTGATGAAAGCCTTTGTAATAGATGAAGAAACCCGAAATCATCTTATTACTGAAGAAGAGAAAAATAAAGAAATAATAAAACCATTCATACGTGGAAAAGACTTAAAAAAGTGGAAAATTGATTATAGAAATCTGTATTTATTATACATACCTTGGAAATTCCCTATAGATAATTATAATTCTATTAGAAATCATTTATTAAAATTCAAGGATGATCTTATAAAAAGACCGGAAGTAAAAACAGGTCGTGTCGATTGGTTTGCATTAAGCAGATATGCTTCTGATTATTCCCACGAATTCGAAAAAGAGAAGATAATTTGGGCTGAAATAGCACCGGAGCCTCGTTTTTGTATAGATGGGGCTAAATTATATTGTGAAACATCATGTTTCATCATGGTAAAACCCAAGAAATATGATTTAAGATATTTGGCTTCATTGCTAAATTCAAATCTATTATTATGGATTTTTAAGCAGATAAGCCCACAAATAGAAGGTAAAAGATTACGTTATAAGAAGCAATATGTCGAACAACTCCCTATCTACCCTGCAACCACTGAAGAGCAGCGACCATTTATCCAAAATGCAAGTAGAATGCTACAGTTTAACCAAGAACTTCAAAAAGAGATAAATGGATTTAAAAACTGGATTATGGGGGAATTTGGCGTTGAAAAGTTCTCCCAAAAGCTTGAAAAGTACTATGAGTTATCAGCAGATCAATTCATCAGTGAATTAAGTAAAAAGAAGGTAGACACTAAATCTCGGAAGAATAGGGAATATTTGGAACGAGAATTCAGTGAAAGTCTTGCAATAATAAAACCCTTACTCCAAGAAATCGAACAAACAGACAATGAGATTGATCAGATGGTTTACAAGTTATATGGTTTGAATGATGAGGAAATAATAATTATTGAGGATAGTTTAAGTTGATATATTATTTCAATCATTTGTCCAGGATTTAGGAATCAATGCTTCTCCTTCTCTCCAATTTTCAATAACGCATTTTTCAAACCATTTTTCTCTTATGTAGGCATGATCAGTCATAATGATTTGGAAATTTGGGCTTAACTCATCTATCAATTTTATTGTGGAAATATACATCTGTTTAACTGCTTCTCTATCTTCATCTTTCTCGATTTCTTCAATATTCCCAGTAACATCTCTTTCTGCAGGGAAATAAACTTGTGAAGGCTGATCAATGAATAAAAATCTTGGAACTGGTCGTTTTTTTCTAACAAATAGGGTATGTAGTCCAAAATGGGCTATTAAATGATATCCGACCCAATTTCTTCCACTACCCATATGATTCATTGGGATTGCTCCATTTTCCGTATCTGCAACAATTGTTAGTTTATTATAGTCTAGACGTAGTGGGTTTTCTGAATGTTCGACTTTAAATTCCTGTGCCCAACGGTTTAAATACTTTGTTAAGAGGGATGAAATTGAATTAAGATTTTCTTGAATTTTTTCATCGCTTATTTCCAATTTAAGGTTGTATATTTTGACTTCTAAAAGTTCAATTTGTCTTTTTAGATGACTGGTATCTTCAAGGTGAGGTAAGCTTTCTAAATAAAGGCTAACTCTGCCTAACAAATATGAACGTTTAGCGTTGTGGTCATGGATTGATGCTAACTGTTCATTTGATTTTTGTATTTTATCTAACTCTTGTCTGTTGATTTTTAGCTTATTCTTAATATTTTCTATTTGATCTTCTAATTCTCGCATAACTTTTTGCATTTCTGGAGAAATTTCTTCAACCTTACGTATTTGAGAATCTAGTAAGTTTAATGAGTTTTTTATGTTATCAACTGATGGAGATTTCTCTGTAATGTTGGAATTACATATTGGGCAGACTTTTTGATTAGTTAGATCGTCAAATAATCCGATAGTTCGTAAACGAGTTAAATGAACGTCTGCTCCAGCGGTATACGCGTTTTGATCAGATTTAAAACTATTTATCGTTTCATATTTTGCTTTAGCAAACCCGAGTTCCTGTTTCAAATTGTACTGTTCGTCTTGCAGGTTTTCAAAAGTCCCACCTTTTGAAATAATTTCTTCTTCCATAGAAACGGGGGATTGTTGTAGCTTTTTTAATGTATTAATGGAGTCTGATAGTTTTTCTGGAATTGATTCACGCCATAAACCAAAGTCTTGAGCTTCTATTAGTAAATTTTTTGCTTGATTAATCCCTTCACCTTCAATAGCTTCGTATTCCGATAAATTTTGCTTTAAATTTCTTAATTCTCTCCGATTTTTTCTTAATTGTTTTATTTTGGAAACATAATCATCGTCTACTGCTCCAAGGAAGTAAGGTAAAACGTCTTTAATAGCTTGGGTTTTGCCTTGTTCGCCCTGATTGTGGAATAAGAACTTTTCGCTGCTAATTTCATTTTGGTGTTGAAATGTAAAAAATAGGCTATGTCTAATATTTGCAACAAGTTTATGTCTTGTTTGTCCATGAACTGGTTCGTGGATGTTTTCTGAAATTCCTGCATGATCAGATAAAATTTTTTTTAGAGTGGATCTGTTAATAGTTTTTTTCAGTTCGTTATGTTCCTTGATATCTACTTTTTGTTGAATTTCATAATAAATGTCTTCAGAAGTATTTTTAACTCCTTCTGGGAGCTTTCTAGCAATAAAAACTTCACCTTCCGTTACCTTTAAACGAAGTCCTGCCCATTGAACTGTTTCACGGATAGTACCTTGAGGTATATTGCATGATCTACTCCCAAGACAGTAATCAATAATATTCAATAGAGCAGTTTTACCTGTACTACTAGCTCCAGTTATTATGTTAAGTTCACCACTTTTAAACGAAATAATGCGATTATGTCCTTTTTCATTATATAAAATTAAATTTAAAATCTGAAAAGTCATGGTCTCACTCCCCAAAGAGCCATCACGGTTTCTGTTGAACCAGCTTTAGCAAACCATCTTCCAACAAAGCTTGAACGCTTAATACAATCTCTAGTTTCGCCTTCTAATTCCCTTAAAAATTTATTCACATCATTCTTGGTCTTCGGTGTTATTAATCTACCTTTTTCATCTAAAAATAGCCAGTCATGTAATAATCCAAATAAAATAGATTCTTGAACATATGGTTTGACCGGAATAATTCTGTCTTGAACAGATAATCTTAAATGTGCATTGTTCCTGATCCAAGCTCCTAATGAAGTACGAGTTGTTATTGGTAACATTTGGCGAGTTTTAGCTTGTAATACAATAGGTAGAACAATGAAAGCTAAAGGTAAAGGGAAACCTTCATCTTTAGTAATGTTATATCCTATAACAGATGATGTTAGGATGGCACAGCAAAAAGCAGGATTTAGCAAATTTGCTGCTTCACTTGACCTTTCATTCCACTTTTTCATGAATTCACCTAAACAAATAGCTTTTTCAATTTGGTTTCAAAATCAGGGTGCCATCCGACTAACCCTTTATCAGAAAGCATATGATATGAACCCTTACATATTGAAGGATGGGTCACGCCAGGCCTAATAGGTTCATTTACATGAGTTTCGATCCAATGATACAATGTTCTCGCACATTCTTTTTTCATTTCTTCAGCAGCTGTTTTACCTAGCTTTTCTTTCATCCTATCGAAACCAGTTTTCCACTCGTCGACTAAAATATCTTCATATTGATCTAATTCATCAGGAATAAACAGATCATCCGTAGCCCAACGGGTTCTATGTTCAAAAGCCCTGTAATAATGCTTAACTGCCAAAAAAATACGTTCATTACTTGATTCAATTATTTCAAGTTGCTGTACAAAATTTCTATCAGCATATGCGGATTTATTTACAGTAACATTAAGAATATCTCGGTCTATGGGTAAGTTATCATCTTTAAACTGTTCTCGAAGCATATCTATTTCTGTATCAATCTCCTTGCTTGGAATTGAGTCCTTGGTTTTTGTTAAATGTTCTAAAACTCTCGTAAACCACCATCCTTCAAGTCGATTAAACAAAGGTTCTAAATATTTTCTTTTTGTAGCATAACGGATCGTTTTCATCATTTCTGAACCTATATCAGAGATTAGTGGTGAAGAATCTACAATAAATACATTATTAAAAAGCATTTCTTTTTCATCATGGGGAATATTTTTAAAAGCTTGGTAAGCCTTTTGGTTAGTTACATTTGTTGATGTTGCGGCAGTATTGTTTAAACGTTTAATAGCCGTGGTTATGTCACGTTTCTTGATGTAATCTGCTGTGGAGCCATCGGAGACTTTTTCAGTAGTTATTAAAAAAAAGGTTGTATCAGAATTAAACTCCCCTGAAGAAATTCCTTCACACCATATTCTAATGGTCTTCCAAAGATCTGGAGAAGCATCATTAAGGTTTGCAGAGTCGTTTATACTGTGTTTAGTTTGTAATATCTCTTTTGAATCTCCTTGGTGGAAAACTACATCGTCTAGCGTTTCTATTGAAACGTTAAATTCTTCATCATCCTTCATTTTCTTAAGGCTTTCCCACAATGCAAAACGGCATTGATATAAATATCCTTTAAATGAATCTCTAGCCGAAAAAGGTGATTTTTTGCTTTCCAAGTGATTCACAACCCATGTATGTCTGGTATATTTATATATAAAGGATTAAATCCTTATAAAATGGTTATAGAATTAATTCTAATATTTTTCTTGTGATATTATTTTAGCTAATATTAACATTCATTTATTTTATTAAATAGGGGATATAAATGAAACAAAATCAATTCCCAACTCTGTAGTTCTATTCTGGATAAGATCACGCCCTCCCATTGAAGTGTTTAGAACATCTCCTGATTGGACAAGACCTTGCTGATGTAAATCATCCCAAATTTTTCTTAAAAATGTCTTCGATGTTCTGGGGAAGGCTGTATTTAGAACCTCCATTATGCCCATTGTACTGAAATCTTTTCTAATTTCATTATCTGTGGCCCATTTGTTAGGATCATCCAATAACTCCATTAGTTGAAAATGCCAAACAGTGAAATTGTTAATTATTCCAAGAAACATTATAATTTCGTATTCATCATAATCGCCCATGATAGATTTTATCACGACATTGCGTAAATATTCTAATTTTTTAATTTGGTGATTTTTAACGGCAGCTGGCAAAATATGCAGTAAAGCTGTTATAAAAAGTTCATTATTTGACAAGTCATTTATTTTGGTGTTGTCAAGTTTTTCCAACGACTCGTTTAATAAACCAACAAACTTTTCGCACCGTTCCAAAATGCATGGTTCAATAATTCCAGAGACACTGATGATGTTTTTTGCTTTTTCTTCCATAATATACCTCCACAAAGATTTATTCATATGCATTCAAGGGGGTATAAAATAAACCCGTAATATTTTTCACAAATTTTCGAAAATACCATTATTGGAATCTTACTTCTTCTTGGAGAAATCCAAGAGCATCAAAACCATCAATGGGTCTGCGTCTCCCAGAAACAGGTACAACTTTTGCATTTAATTTATCACAAAAATATTCATTAACCTTTTCTTTTTGGGGCCCAGATAACCCTTTAATAGTTCCATAAATCGTTTTTTCATCTAAATTATCCTTAATATGTAACCTATCAAGATTTATTTGATTGTGAAGATTTAAACCTAAAAATACAATTAATTCGGATGAATTAATTAATTTCCTTGCCATTCCAAAACATTTCTTTTCGATTTTTTCGTGAATGATTTTAATTCCGGTTGATGATCTCTCCAATTCGGCTAATGTAGAAGGAATGTCACCGTATGCTCTGCCATAATCATTTTCCCAAGGTAAATCATCCATTTTTCCATGTACATGGATGATTTCAATGTTTTTCTTGATGAGTTCAGCACATTCTTCTGTTTCGTTTCCAAATGTGCTTTTTAAACTGTTCATTAAGGAGTGCTCTAAATGCCGATCATAATTAAAAGTTATAAAATTAATATTATTGTTTTGACAATATTCCTCTACGGAATGACAATGAGCTAATTCTGCATCGTGTAAATATTCAAACCAGTCCCAAGGGCCTTTTTCACTTTTTTCAGATTCTATAATTCCACATGTTATTGCTAATTTACCTATTGCGCAAAAATTTTCTCTATTTTCAAGAAAAGCATCAACTGATGAACGTCTTGATTCGAGTAAATTAGTTTTAAATTCTGTTGATTCATCATATTTTTCTTGTAACAATATTGTTCGAAGTAAAAGATTGGGTAGCTCAATATTCACAGTTCTCTTATTCACATCAAGATTTTCAATGATTTGTTTCCTTAATTCTAATCCAGTGGGGTATCCATAAGGAACACTTGCCCCGGCCCCCAAAATAAAAACTGTCTTTTTTTCAATCAATATTCCTCCCCCGTCAAGCCCCCGTCAAGCAATCAATAGTTAATTTTTTTTAACATAACCTAGGAATAACCATTAGATTTTAAAATAAACTCGTACATTTCTCTTACTAAATTTTGGGCATCTTCTGTTAAATCATCCCATTTAACAGTATGTTTCTTTGCTTTCTTTAAGAAAGTATTTTTATATCTAATAGTGCCAGAACTCGTTCCATATGATTTTATAACTTTCTTTTCTTCATCCATAATCATTTCTTCATCAATGAATTTCCCCAGTGGTTTGTTTTTATAATCTTCATAAGAAATATCAGTTTTTATATTTTCTAACCCTTTCTCATGTTCGCCAACGATTTCAAGAAGAATTTCCTCTGAAACCAAATTTTCAATTTCTCTGGAACCCAAAACATGCAATCGGTCACCTAAAAAAATTTTTAACTCTTCATGTCTCTCATTTTTTCCTTCATCTTTATCAACAATCAAAAAAAGTTTTCCACATAACCTTTCAACATTTAATGGCCTTTCCTCTTTATCCAAAAAAGACCAGTGAGTTATATTATTCCCCCCATACTCTACAAATGAGTAGTTATAATCTTCTTTAATGTCATGAACGGCATGATCGTCAGGATTTTCTTTAATATAAATGTCCAAATAATGTCTTAAGTAGCCCACATCAGTTATTCCTTCAACCCAAATGGTACAATTTGACAGAAACACGGAAGAATTTCTAACTCCGAGTAATTCTAATGCGTTAGCATCTCCTTTAGATAAGTTTTCTATATTAAAAGTGGCTGTTTTATCTACTAATTCCTTTTTAAAAGCGTAAATTGAAATATCATCATAATCAATTGTTATGTCCAAAAAGTGATTAGAATGAGTAGTAAAGAAGAATTGGAAATTCTCGAACCTATCATCAAAAAATAAATCAAAAATTTTTCTTTGCAATCCGGGATGTAGTAAATGTTCAGGTTCTTCAATAAAAACTAAAACCTGTTCATTGTCTTTTATTTTTCCTTTATGAATAAATAGGGGCAGGGTTAAGATGATTATCGATTGAATTCCATCACCTAAATCGTATATTAATTTACCTTCTTCATCCCCTATTTTAACTTTAATAACATCTTTTTTATTGTATGACTTATTAGCTACAGGAGTGATCTTAACCTGTTCATTATCAAAAAAGTTAATGGACAAATATTCTTGAAATTCTTCTATTATTTCTTGTTTTTCATCAGATTCATTCAACATATAGTCATAAATGTCTTTGTAAGCATTAAGGCCTGTAGAAATTGTAAAATTATCATCTAAATTTCTTTCACGTTTTTCTAAATCAATAAAATAATCATATCTAGTCCGTATTTCATATCCATCAAATGGCTTGGCTTCAACTTCATTTTCACCACAATAACTCACAGGCCGGAGGCCCCTTATAATTGGGATATAAACGTTTTTAAATGGATAATATAGATTAAGACCATCAACTTTTTCTTTAATAAATTTCAAAATGTATTTGGCGTAGTTTAAGGTGTCATAGCTGTTTTGATCATTAACCCCATCTTTTTCATGATCAGCAATGCTTTTCTCACAATCATCAATTAATTCCCCCAAGTCTTTAATAGCATTATTGACTGCCAATTCTTGGTTTGTGGTTAAGAAATCGATTTTATCAAAGTTTTTTTGAAGATATATTCCTGCTACTAGTTGAAAATTGTCATCAATTGATTTATCTCTCAAGGTCTTTAATGCATTATTAATATTATCAATGGCAGTGTTATTTGGCTTAAAATTAAGTTCATTTATAAATAAGAATCTTAAAAACCGACTTTTCCCTTGATTATTTGATCCAACAAAAATATTCACTTTAGATAGATTTTTAATGGAATCAATCTTTCTGGTATCTATTTTTCCATTTTTTAACCTATATTCTTCTATAAATTTGTATGAAGGATCAGGCATCTCGATTTCATTAATTAAAAATTCCATAAAAAATAATACAATTTTATAATATTAAATTTTTACTATTATGTCCCATGAATCTTAACACTTGTAATTTAATCGTTCAACATTGTGATCAAAAGTTTATTAATTTAATCTGGTAACGACAACCAATTTTTTTCTGATAAGTTTTATATGAGGGTTCTTCTCTAGAAAATGCAACCCCTCAATTTTTTTGGCATTTGTATCCTTGCATGCATCTCCAATGAGAGATAACAAGTTTTATATGTTATAATCTGATTATATTAACTAGGTGAATGTAGAATCAATGGTGAAGCCTAAACTGGTTATCTTTTCCCAATTACAAATGTTATGCATAAAGGATCATCTTTGTCCATTGAATTCCCACCATGATCATATTCATAAATTCCATTTTTCTCAAACATTATTTAGTGGTTTTCATGGATTGATAAAACTTACTTATCACCGATTTTTTCCAGTAACCCCTAAATCCCTTGAATGAATAATCGTTATTTGATAATCCTTGGATTAATAATGGTAAGATGAATAAATTCTAAGTGAAAAATGATTTAATCCCAATATAATCGTTGGTATCCTCAGAAAAACCTTATTACATGATTTAAAAGAGTAGGGGGTGCTGAATAATACTTTTTATAAGGAGCCCTGTAATACAACAGTTGGATTTATATACTTCTTAATACCTTTAGAAGATTGTCAGAAGATGAACATGACTTAATAAATAGACTAAACTTAAGATCTAAAAATCAAGTTGTGCATAATCGTTAAAAATGTGATTTTTAATTTTATCTAATCCTAATGGTGTAAATTCCTGGAAAACCAGCTATAAAAAACCAATTTCTAATATAATTTAATTTATCTAGTTAAAAATGTGGATTTCTCAATATTTTATTTATAATCTTAAAAAATCGTTTTCAAGGTATTAGTAATAAAAAAATAATAAAATATTATACTTAATTTGCTTTCTAAGAATCTTGGTAGTGAAATTCAAGTGTTAATGAAAAAATTAGCTTATTTCAGGCAAATAAAAAAATTTATACAAATTTAAAGGGTGAAAGCACATGGTAAGGAACGTAAATACTTCAAACAGTGAGAAAAAAGTTTTCAAACCTAATTACATGCTGGTGGAAGAGGCTCATGTGAAGAATTGGGAGGCCGAAATCGAAAAGGGTAAAGACCTGGAGAAGTACTGGGGTGAAAAGGCTGAACAATTTGAATGGTTCCAGAAATGGGATAAAGTCCTTGATGAAAGCCAGAAACCCTTCTACAAATGGTTTACCAATGGTAAAATAAATCTAGCTTACAACGCTGTGGACCGGTGGATACACACTGATAAAAGGAATCAAGTGGCCATACTCTACGCCAATGAAAGAGGTGATGAGAGGAAACTCACCTACTACGAACTCTACCGTGAAGTGAATAAAATGGCCAATGCCCTGAAAAATTTAGGTGTGGAGAAGGGTGACACAGTTTCCATGTACCTGCCCATGTGCCCGGAGTTGCTGGTTTCCATATTAGCCTGTAACAAAATTGGGGCCATTCACAGTGTGGTGTACTCTGGACTGAGTGTAGGTGCATTTGTGGATCGGATGAACGATGCCGAGGCCAAAGTCCTCATAACTGCCGATGGAACTTACCGGAGGGGAAAAATAATTGATCTCAAACGAATCGTGGATGAAGCCCTCCTTAAATGTCCCACCATAGAAACCACCATAGTGGTGAAACACACCGGCAACCCTATTAAAATCTCTGAATTAAGTGGTAAGGAAATATTCTACGAAAGACTCCTGGAAGGTGAGCTGGACGAATGTCCTGTTGAAGAAATGGACTCCGAAGATCCCCTGTTCATACTTTACACTTCTGGAAGCACAGGAAAACCCAAGGCAGTTCTGCACACCACTGCCGGGTATATGGTGGGAGTGGCCACCACCTTGAAAACCGTGTTTGACATCCATGATGGTGACTTATGGTGGTGTACCGGGGATATTGGCTGGATCACTGGCCATAGTTACCTCCTCTACGGTCCATTACTGCTGGGAACCACCACCCTGGTGTATGAGGGAGCACCGGACTATCCTGACCCGGGGATATGGTGGAAGATTGTGGAGAAATATGGGGTAACCAAGCTTTACACTTCACCAACTGCGGTAAGACACCTGATGAGGTATGGGAGTAAATATCCAACCTACTATAACCTTTCATCTCTGAAGATTCTGGGCAGTGTGGGTGAGCCAATGAATCCTGCAGCCTGGAGATGGTTATACAAAAACATTGGATATGAAAAGACCCCTATAATGGACACCTGGTGGCAGACTGAGACTGGAATGCACATGATATCGCCTTTACCCATTTCTCCACTTAAACCCGGGTCACCTACTCTTCCCCTGCCGGGTGTGGATATTGATGTGGTGGATGAAAAAGGGAAACCGGTGCCGGTTGGTGAAGACGGGTACCTGGTGATTAAAAGGCCATGGCCGGCAATGTTTAGAACCCTTTACCAGGATGAAGAACGTTTTATTAATGTTTACTGGAAAGACCTGCCGGGTGGGGTTTACAGGGCGGGGGACATGGCTCGCAAAGATGAGGATGGTTATATCTGGATACAGGGTCGTTCCGATGATGTGCTGAAAATCGCTGGGCATCGGGTGGGAACCTCTGAGGTGGAAGCAGCATTTTCCTCCCACCCTGCAGTGGCTGAAGCAGCAGTCATTGGTAAATCTGACCCCGTCAAGGGGCAGGTTATAAAAGCTTTTGTCATACTCAAAGAAGACTACCAGTTAACCACCGATGTTATTGAGGATCTCCAGAAACATGTACGCTACGAACTGGGACCAGTGGCTGTTCTGGGAGAAATAGCCCAAGTCGAAAAGCTACCCAAAACTAGGAGTGGTAAGATCATGCGCCGGGTGTTACGTGCCCAGGAAGAAGGGAGGGATTTAGGAGATTTATCTACCTTGGAGGAATAAATTTTCTTGAAAGTGGATTTCAAAAATTTGGAAAATCTAAAAAAATAATCTCCCAAATTTCAGAAAATGAATTAAGGGGAATGCTTAACATAATGGGGCAAATTAGCCTCATTATCCTTTTTTTTCTATTTATTCTTTTGTAAGAATATGATGATGGTAAGTGTAATAAATAACGATCAATTAACAGCTAAAAAAAGTGAAAATAATTAAAATAGAATAGAAAAATAAGATTTTTTTGGGGTTCTATGCAATCCAATAATTATTAGTCACGGAGTGCCTGTCAATTAACACTTATTTTTATATTTTCTTCAGATAGTGCTTTTTTATAAGCTTCTGCTTCGATTATAGTTTTTAACTTAGATAGTGAAATTTGTATTCCCTTGGATTCCAAGTTCAATGCTATTTTTTTAATGTCCTCATATTCTGCTTTCAAGGATATGATCTGTTCATCATCATTTTTTAGGTATTTAACCCGTACTTCTGCTTCAAACTGGTTCGTGTTTGTTTCAACTGTTACTTTCCTGGTAATTATTTCGAACGGGAGCATTATATGATCAGTGTGGAAGATTTTCATCCCTAGTGTTCCTAGTTCCAGTGCAAGGAATGCTGAAATGTCTTCTAATTTTTTTTCAGTTACTTCTACTAAAAAAATATATTCTACACGTCCTTTTTTGGTAATTCCGTTTAGGACGTGTATATTTTTAGCTCCTCTTTCCATGGTGCGTTCAATGACATAGGGCAAGCCTTCGGTGGGCAGATCGTCTACGGTAATCATCAGCAGCATTTTTTTTACACCAGGAATTAAAGTTCAGACATTATTTTAATCGCCCGTTTACTAACCTCTTCAGCTCTTGGAACCCCTCCAGGTATTGCTGATGATATATATGCGCCTTCAACAGCTTTTCTTGCTATTTCCCGTGGTGTTAATTCACTGTTCATTGTTGCAGCAACAGCTGCTGGTACTATGATATTAATGATGGTGTGGCCACATAACTGTAGTTCCACAACTGGAACTGCTGCCAATGGAATTGCTTCGAGTATATCCATTTTTTTATTAACCACCGCATCTGGTATCACTTTTTGGGATAAACCATCAAAAACAATCTTTTCACCATCCACGGTAACTTCTACTGTTGTATCTGTGTCAAATCCACAGTACCTTTTAAGGAACGCATTGGGAGTTCTCCGGCCACAGCCCTGATAGCGGGTAATGTTTATCTTAATGTCTTTCCCCATCATTCCACTGAACAGGGCACTGCATGCTGTTTCCACATCGTTCAATTTTTCATCATCCAGTATGCGCACGATTTCATCCAGTTTTTTACCTTCTTTTAATTTGTCATAGGTAAATTTAGCTCTTTCTGACACGGCTTTGGTTAATCCCCCATCTGTGGCTAGTATCATTGCTTTAGTGACCGGACCTCTTTTAACTTGTTCGGCCTTTCGGGAAATGGTGTTGGTGGCTACTTTGGCTAGTTCTGGTTCAAGCCAGAAGTTTTCTTTAATCTCTTTTATCTTGTCTGCGGCTACTTCCAGGTCTCCACCACTACTTATAAGAACTTTCATTGCCAGTACTGCATCAGCAGTCATATGACCTAGTGGAGGTTGCAATGGACCACCAGAGAAACCGGCACCGATTGCCAGAGATTCTTCGAAGGCGGATAGCATTTCTTCAAAGGCCATCATCCCTATAACTGAGGGTCCTCCAATATCTTTAAGTATAACACCTAAATCTCCTACCAGATGTGCGGTGTCATATTCTTCCCCAGTTCCTCTAATATGGAGTTTTTCAGGAAGTCCTGCTGCTTCAACTGCACCCAAACCAGCTACGTAAGCACTGTTGTCTTTGAAAAGTTCCCCGTATTTTTCCCCAATTTCAGAGTCTGGATGGACTATTTCCAGTATGGCTGCAGCTCCAAATATGGCGGCGGTAATGGGGCTGGGTGGCATTCCTACATTGGCATAGGCTTTTAACATTCCTTTGGTCCCTGCGGCGGCACCGTTTCTGGCAAGTTCCGGGAAAGCTATGTCTTCTCCCAGTGCTCCATGGCCATACAATGGTCCACCCCCCACACCCATGGGGATGATGCTTCCATCTATCTTTGTGATTTTATTGTCAAAAATATCATCATAAACAGCCCTAACTGCTGCATATCCTGATATCCTGTTGTTTACTTTGGCGGTGGGTATGGCAATAACTCCGCAACGATCTACTCCGGCAATTATCCGGGCCATGGCCCCTAACTTTCGGTTCCCGGCAGGAACCCCTGCTTGGGCATTTGTCCCGGCAAAATAACATAAAGTAGCACTTATGAGGGCGGCGTTAGCAGGGTCAGCTCCAGCTAGTGCAGCTGAGTCTATTGCCTTTTTTAACACGTCATCTATTGGTAACTGTTGAACATTATGGTCAGTGAGTTTAATCTCGGTTCCTCTCTGAACATCTTCAGCGATTGAGTTAGCTGCACATATTGCAGCAATATTTAACATCCCATGTCCCTTGGTCAGAGCTTCAATCCGATCATTGGTCATCATATCCACATCGGAGGTTGAAGCCATAATAGCTGCTATTATCTCTTTTTCCATAGAATCACCGTATATTAATATTATGGGAAAGTTCTCATATATTTTCCGATAATAATGGGCCATAATAATTGATTTATAAAAATTATTATTTTGTGAATTTTTCTAATAAGACGCTGGATGGACTAATTCTATTAACAGTAAAAAAGAGTAGGGTGAGGAACTTTTTTTGGAGATCCCTCCTTTGCTTATAACTTATAACTTATCAGTTATAATTTATAAGGTCTAGGTATAACGTCCCCGTCCTTCTATTTCCTCAATTTTAGCAACTATCTCTTTGCAATCCCGGGCACATGAATATCCTTCAATTATGGAATCAAAACATTCCCGGCTGATATCATGGTGGATGCCGTTAATGGCCTTTTTAAAAACCAGCAAATCCACCCCCTTATCCTCAATTAGATCAGAAATCTTACCCAGACCAAAATCAATGAACACCACAGAATCCCCATCTTCACGGAGAATAATGTTGCTGGTGGTTAGATCACCATGTATTATACCACAGTCATGAAGCCGGGCCACATTTTCCCCAATAATCCTGGAGATAGACTTGATTGTGGATAAATCCATGGAATTTTCACCACTGAAAATCACCTTTACTTCGTTTCCTGCAACCTTCTCCATGGTGATAACACTTTCTTTTAGATCAACATCATAAACCAGGGGAGTCACCACCCCACAACGCTTAGCCTCTCCCAGGAGTTTAGCTTCATTTTTGGTTCTCTTCCTGCGGAGGTACGCATCAATCTCCCTGATCCGGTAACCCTTAACCACCCTCTTTTTTAGGAGAACTTCTTCATCCAGGTAATGACCACTGCAGATATTGGCTTCAGCACCCTTGGCCACCAGTTCCACGGGAAGTTCCAGTTTCCGGGCCGATTTTTCCATCCAGGGAACATCCACCTGGTCAGTTCGGTAACGCTGTATAACACGGGTGTCCGCCATGTTCAGATTTTTAGCGTGCCGGTACATTAACAAACCCAGCCAGGCGTTCATAGCCCCGTTATCCCCGCAGTACTTCATTTCCGGCATGAAAAAATCAGCATAGTGTTCCTGGGTCATGACTTCCAGCATCTCACGCAGGCGCTGGTTGGCGGCTACACCACCCACCAGGAGGACTTCTGATTTTTTAGAATGGGCCAGTGCCCGTTCAGTCACCTCTACCAGCATGGCAAATGTTGTTTCCTGCAAACTGTAACACACATCTTCCAGGGCAGCTCCAGATTCGTATTTACGAATGGCAGCAGTGAGTAACCCGGAGAAGGAAAGATCCATCCCCTTCACTGTGTAGGGTAATTTCAGATAGTTATCAGAGGCCAGTGCCAGTTCCTCCACCCTGGGGCCACCAGGGTGTCCCAGGCCCACTGTACGGGCGAACTGATCTAAACAGTTCCCAATGGCAATATCCAGTGTCTCTCCAAATATTTGGTAGCGGCCACTGTCAAAGGCAGTTACCTGGGTGTTACCCCCACTAACATAGAGTGTAAGGGGGTCCTGGCAGCCAGTGGTCAGTCTGCCAATTTCGATATGTCCTATGCAGTGATTCACACCCACAATAGGCACATCCAGAGACAAAGCCAGGCTTCTGGCAGCGGTGGCCACTGTTCGCAGGGCTGGACCTAGGCCTGGTCCGCGTGCAAAGGCTACCATATCCAGGTCTTCTGGCTTTAAATTTGCTTCTTCTAAGGATTTTTTTATGAGGGGGACCAAGTTTTCCGCATGGTGTTCGGCTGCTTCACGAGGGTGGATTCCTCCTTTATCTGGAAGAAGGGCCCGGCCCTGCAGAGCCAGGATATTACCTTCGGAATCTACTATTCCCACACCAGTTTTTTCTGCTGTTCCCTCTAAACCAATACATATCAATTATATCACACTCTAAAGCCCTAAAAATGAATTAATTGGAATGAATGCTTTAATTATTCATAATTATAATGAGTATAATCCAATTTAAATTAATTTCATAGGATTTATCCCACCATCCATTATCTCTTTTTCATCATTATTTAATTTTCATAAAAGTCTATGAATGCAAAGGGTATTCCACTGGAAAATTTATTTTTATATAGAACTTCACCCTATTTTATAGTCAAACAAATTTTAACCAGTAAAATTAAAAATTAGTATTTTCTTAAATTATTTTTAAAAGAGGAATAGGTATGGATAAATCTATTAAAAGTTTCGGGTCACGAGATAAACTTCAAAAATTACAGAACAAGGATTCATTATTTTTATGTGTTATTGCCACCACTTTAACTTCACGCATTCCAGGGATAACTGGTGCAGGAGCATCACCTGAACTAACAGATTACACTCCAGCAGCTGATGTGGAATTAATACTCCACGGCAAACCTCAATGTCTTCCTGAAATCCCTCAAACAGTGGTGGGGGGAGAAGCAGCCCCGACTCCTGCAGTGATAACTAAAGCCGCAATTGAAATGGCAGGAATTCCTTTCCTGGTTGCTGATGCAGGTTCAGCCATCAAACCTTCCATTCCATACGTGAATATTAACCATAACCAGGGTGGCAATATTGAAACCGGGGCAGCTGTCCTTAATCCTATGGAAATATTTAATAAGGGAAAAATGCTGGGGAAAACCCTATCTAAACTCACTGATCACCTGATAATAGGTGAAAGCACCCCTGCCGGCACCACCACTGCACTGGGTGTTCTGGAAGCCCTGGGCTATGATGCCTGGGGGAAAGTCAGCGGGAGCACACCTGAAAATCCTCACACACTAAAACGCCAGACAGTGGAAAACGGCCTGAAAGCTGCGGGGTTAGCCAATGATCTTCCCCTGGATCCATTCCAGGCAGTGGGGGCAGTGGGGGATCCTATGATCCCGGCAGTAGCAGGAATCACAGCAGGAAGCACGGTACCGGTAACTTTAGCGGGGGGAACCCAGATGACCGCTGTATGTGCATTCTTAAAAGAAGCAGTGGAAGGTTTTAGTTTCGAGGATGTTTCCATAGCCACCACCATTTTCGTGGCCACTGATGAAACTGCAGATATCAACTATATTGCCCAACAGATTGCACCCATAAACATCTATGCAGTTGACCCTGGATTTGAAAAATCAGAAAACTTGGGACTTCAAAAGTACACCCAGGGAGTGGTGAAGGAAGGTGCTGGTGCTGGGGGGG